>R19__coassemble_62_pt1 | contig 61840 bp, 48 predicted proteins | sample R19__metabat2_low_PE_041 | metagenome-assembled genome bin R19 | reverse complement strand
CGGCATAGACGATGCGGGGGTCAGGCTCTTTTTCCGTAATGCCCTTCGTCATTGGATGTCACTCCCTTCTGTGATTGATGCCGCTATTTCTTATGCCCGCCGATTTGCTCGTTTCTCAATTTGGTTGTCGCTCCCTCCGTAAGGTTCATTCCCTTGAGCAGGGCGTTTTTTCCGTATTTTTCATGGATGACCAGCGTGGCCTTCTGGATTCTTTTCTCACGCTCCAGCCTTTCTTTTTCGGCCTGCTTTTCTTTTTCCAGTGCCTCGTAATCCACAAACAAGCTGAGCTGCTGCGGCGCTTCCTCGGGGATTTCGTTCTCACTGATCAGGTCACAGGCAACAATATTGACTCGGCGGATGAGGAGATCGGGGTCAACCGTCCGGTCATAGATGGAAAGCATTCCCTCAATGATTTTCCGGGTGCTGGCTGTCCAGATATCCAGGTTATAGGTGCCGTGGGCGGGTTTTGGAACAGTCCGGCCGTAATAATCATTCACGACCTCCCCCTTGTATGGCTGGCCGCTCTTGGCAATAAGAAAGGATGAGTCTTTCAGGGTTCTGCCCTGATACCTGCATTGCAGACTCTCCCGGTCATAGCCAATGGTCAGGGTTAATTTCTTCGTGACCACATTCTTCCTGACCAAATCCAGTGCCAGCAGCTCGGACATTTCCCGGACAATCAGCTTGCCCTTTTCAAAATCATAGGGTTCCATTAAAACCTGCCCGGAGGACAGGGAGTTTGTTTCGGGCTGATAGGCCTTTATCGTTTTGATGTCCGTAGGCTCCCAGCCCCAGGCATGGTCAATCAGCAGCTCTGCGTTGATGCCCAGCGCATCGTAAAGGGGAGTCTCATCGAGGACGCTCTGCCGTGCAATGTCGCCCATGGTGTAAAGCCCCAGCTTTTCCATGCGTTTGGCGATGCCCTTTCCGGCTCGCCAAAAGTCGGTCAGCGGACGGTGACACCACAGCAGCTCCCGATAGGATTGCTCATTTAATTCGGCCATACGCACTCCGTCCTTGTCCGGCTTGGCATGCTTGGCCACAATGTCCATTGCCACCTTGGCCAGATACAGGTTCGTTCCGATGCCCGCCGTGGCGGTGATGGAGGTGGTGCAGAGCACATCCCGGATCATCGTGATGGCCAGTTCCTGGGCGGTCATGTGATAGGTGTTCAGATAGTGGGTTGCATCAATGAAGCACTCGTCAATGGAATAAACGACGATGTCCTCCGGGGACACATATTTGGAGTAAATGGAAAAGATCTGCGTGGAGATTTTTTCGTACAGCCCCATCTGCGGGGGAGCGACAATATAGGATAATTCCAGGGAGGGGTCGGCCTTCAGCTCATCATCCAGAAAGGAGGAGGCAGGGAAATAGTATTTATTTTCCTCGTCCCTTGGCAGCAGACCCTGCCTGACGGCACTTTGCATCCGAAGCCGATTGACCTCCTTGACCCGCTGCACCACCTCAAACAGCCGGGCGCGCCCGGAAATGCCGTAGGCCTTCAGGGAGGGGGATACGGCCAGGCAGATGGTTTTTTCCGTACGGGTGGGGTCGGCCACCACCAGGTTGGTGTTTAACGGGTCAAGATGCCGCTGCATGCACTCCACCGAAGCGTAATAGGACTTCAGGTCGATGGCAATGTAGGCATGAGGGGGTGTGTTGGATATCGATGCCATTGTGTTTCCTCTTTTCCGGTACATAGGAGGAGCAGATTCGGCGATTGAAATGTGAGGAAGGCAGCTTATGAACTGCTTTTGCAAAGGCCGGTGCGGTGTGCTGATCATTTTTTTCATTCAGCCTGGAGTTTTCTGAATCGGGCATTGCCTGCGCTATCATCAGCACACTGCATACATTATATCACAGATGCGAACAAAAAACCATATTTTTTGAAAAAAACATTCGGCTGCTGATTTGACCGAAACATTTTTTTATCATATTGCCGGAAGAATTGGCTGAACTGCCTCGTTATATGGGTGTATCACATGAAGGAGGTATTCAAAATGAAGAAACTGATTGCAATTCTGATGGCAGTGATGATGATGTGCTCGGTTCAGGCAATGGGCATGGAAAACCCCTGGGTGGAACTGGATTCCCTCGAAGCACTCAACGAGGCCACGGGGCTGAATCTGCATTTGCCCGGCATTATGGGGATTACCAATCAGGTCTACCGCTTGCTGGACGATGAGGAAATGCCCATCGGTGAGGTCATCTTTGAGGTAAACGGGCGGCAGTTTACGCTTCGCGGCGCGCCGGTATATGATGTGGATATTTCGGGCGTTTATGTGGAGGGCGGCAAGACGGCCTTTGAAGATTATGTGCAGGAAGGCTATGCGATTCTTACCGCGGAATCCCTGTATCTTTGCCGCTGGATGGATATCAGCGGGCAATATATTTTGACCACTGCTGCAGGAGACGGGCTTGACCTGGACACCTTTGCGGCCCTGGCGGATGAGCTGATGAGCCTGACCAATCCCTTTGACCCGGTGGTTTTGCCGGATGGTACCTACTATGACCAGACCAGCGAGCGGGCCTATGCGATGGTTGAGGCTGCCGGCGAGGATACCTATCATATTGAAATCCATTGGTCGGACTCTGCGGCCGAGGATAATATGTGGACGATGACGGGTGTGATGACCGAGGACGGCTTGCTGACCTATGATGATTGTGTGATGACCCGCATTGTTTATGATGAGGAGGGCAACGCCACGGAGTATGTGGCCAATTTGATTCCCACCGGCTATTTCGTTCCCGCTGAAAATGCCTTTTCCTGGGACGGAGCGGCCGAGGAACAGTGCAGGGCTTGCTTCTTCGTATGGGCAGAGGAATAATTTTTCTCCCGCAATGGACTGAGCGAAAAATCTGATTGATGCAGGGATATCGCCCTTTTCCCAATAAAAAAACTCCCCCCACCCGGGGGGAGTGAAGGGAAAAATCAGCAGGCAGTGGCCACCAGCACAAGCCAGTAATCCCCGGTATCCATCAGGTAAGCTTCCTGCTGCGCATCGTAGGTCAGAACGATAGTGGTGTCGCCTTCGGTCAGCTGAATGCCGTCATCCAGAACAACATAGGTGCCTTCACCCGAGCCGTCCGGATAGAACGCATAAAAGGCGCCGTCAGCATACAGAAAGAAGGTATAATCGGTTGTTTCGGTGAAGCTGCCCTGGGAGTCCAGCACACCGGTGCTGTCCAGCCGGATGATCGGCATGTCGGAAGCTTCCGAAACGGTGTATTCTTCTGCGACGAGCAGCAGGATATAATTGCCGCTTGCCATTTCATACCAGCCCTGGTCGTTGTTCCAGATGGCCTCGTAGGTGTTGCTTCCGTCATTCAGGGCAAAGCCGTTTTCAGTGATGGAATAGGTTCCCTGATATGCCTGATCGCCGTAGGTCATGACGAAGGTGCTCAGGTCATCATAAAAGTCGAAGCCGTAGGCATTGGATTCCACTGCGTTGCCATCCGCATCCACGATGTAGGCGGAATCCAGGTGAATCAACACGGACGGTTCAGCTGCCGTTTCGGCCAGAGCGACGGAAAGCAGCAGGCACAGGGACAAAACGATGGACAAAATCTTTTTCATGGGGAATTTCCTCCTTTGTAAATGACGCATGAGGTTCATGCCTGAACAGTGTAGCACAAAATTGAAAAAGGTACAAGCAAAATTTCAGATGACGCTTACTTTATGAGAAGAATGCTTTTATTGCAGATACTGTTCAAGTGCTTTGCATAATTCCTTTTCCAGGGCTTCCGCCTTGTTCTGATCGGCTGCACTGATGCTCAGATAAATTTTCAGTTTCGGTTCGGTGCCGGATGGGCGCACCACGGCGGAACAGCCATTTTCCAGATAGAATTTCAGCACATCAGAGGGCGGCAGGCCATTCAGCCCGCTGGAATAATCCTCTGTTTTTATTACCCGCACCGGGCCGATTTGCCCGATGCTTCCCCGGAAAGCGCGCATAATCCGCTGCATTTTATCAAACCCGGCTGCCCCGTCGAACTCATAGGAATGCAGGGTATTCTGGCAGTAGCCGAACTGCTCATACAGCTGATTCAGCCTTTCCGTTAGCGAAATGCCCCGGGTAGCATAATAGGCGAACATTTCACAGATCATGGAGGCACCGTTCACGCCGTCCTTATCCCGGACATAGGTGCCCGTCAGGCAGCCGTAGCTTTCCTCAAAGCCGAAAATGTATTTTTCGGGATGCCCTTCCTTTTCCATCAGCCCGATTTGCTCCCCGATAAACTTGAAGCCGGTCAGCACATTGCGGGTCTGTACCCCCCAGTGGGAGGCGATTTTGTCGGCTAAATCGGTTGTCACAATGGTTTTGACCATGACGGGCGAATCGGGCATCTGCCCGTGCTTTGCCCTTTGACTGCAAATATAATCCAGCAGCAGCAGACCGGTTTCGTTTCCGGTCAGCAGGGTATAATCCCCCGAGGCGTTGCGGACGGCGATGCCCACCCGGTCACAGTCCGGGTCAGTGGCCAGCAGCAGGTCGGCCTGGTATTTCCTGGCGTATTCCATGCCCAGTGCCATGGCCTCACGGATTTCCGGGTTCGGATAGGGGCAGGTGGGGAAATGCCCGTCGGGGAATTCCTGCTCCTTTACGACCTGTACATTGGTATAGCCAAGCTCACGCAAAGCACGGGTGACGGGCTCCCGGCCTGTTCCGTTCAGGGGAGAGTACACGATGGCAACATTCCGGTCGATTTGATCCCCGAAAAGCACGGACTGGTTCCTGACCTCTTCGATATAGGCATCCAGCACATTTTCCGGAATGGTTTCCGGGGCGGATGTGCCTTTTTTTACATTCCTGAAAAGATCCAGCTTTTCAATCTGCGCTAAAATCTCGTCGGCGGCGTCCGTGGTAATCTGGCAGCCGTCTGCGCCGTACACCTTGTAGCCGTTGTATTTGGACGGATTATGGGAAGCGGTAATCATGATGCCGGCACTGGCATGCAGGAATCTGACTGCAAAGGACACGGTGGGCACGGGCAAAAGCCTGGGCCAGATGAGAACCCGGATGCCGTTTTGCATGAGAACCCGGGCGGCAGTGACGGCAAACACATCGCTCAAAATGCGGCTGTCAAAGCCAATGACAACGCTGGGCTTGTCAAAATGCTGATTCAGATAGTCGGCCAGCCCCTGGGAAGCCTTGCCGACGGTGTAGATGTTCATGTGGTTCGTACCCGCCCCGATGACCCCTCTCAAGCCCCCTGTGCCGAAGGCCAGATCCCGGTAAAAGGCATCCACGATCTGGCTTTCATCCATTTGAGCCAGCTGAGACTGGATTTCCGGGTCGGTTGCCTCTTTTTGCCACTGGGCGAAGCGCTGCATACAGGTATCCTTCAAATTCGTGCCATCATTCATAGGGATTTTTCCTCCAATTCTGATCTGCGGAAAATATTTTGGGAAAGCGATTGACAAGCGGGCAATTGTGTGTTAAAATACACAGGCTGGTTTGGGGTATGCCGATGTGGCTCAGTTGGTAGAGCAGCCGATTCGTAATCAGCAGGTCAAGGGTTCGAGTCCCTTCATCGGCTCCATCAGCGAGGTGTAGCGCAGTTTGGTAGCGCGTCTGGTTCGGGACCAGAAGGCCGCGGGTTCAAGTCCCGCCACTTCGACCAGCCACAACGCCGATCCTGTGGGTCGGTGTTTTTGTGTGCCTTGCGCCTGTGCAGACAGCAAGCGGCGGGGACTGCTTTATTATACCCCATCATTTTGCAAAATGGAAGGGCAGAGAGGGATTTTTTTCTTGATCCGGCCCACATCTTTTGAAAATAAAACAGGTTATTTCTTGACAACCTTCGGCCCGATGCGGTATAATGGGTATGTCTTCGGATGAAGGCGGACACGCAGGGTGCGAAGGTCATCAGAGAGGCTGTGCCATGGCTGAAAGCACGGCCGGACGGAAGCATTTTTGTACCACCGCCGGACGGGGAACGTTAGGGCATAACGCAAATGCCGAAAAGTGGTCCTGCTTTGGCAGGGCAATCAGGGTGGAACCGCGGGAATGATTCATTTGCCCGTCCCTCAGTATTTTTGTTGGGACGGGTTTTCTGTATCCCGTCTCATATCCGGGCTGCGACAATTTGTCAGATTGAAGGAGGGTTCATTGATGGTAATTACATTGCGCGGAGAAAAGCGTGAGTATCCGCAGGGAACAAATGCGCTGGATATCGCAGCGGGCATCAGCCAGGAATGCAAAAAGTCTGCTGTTTGTGCATTGGTGAACGGTGAGGTGACTGAACTGCAAAAGCCCATCTGCGAGGATGCAGAGGTGGAAATCCTGACCTTTGAGGATGACAGGGCCAAGCGGGTTCTTCGCCATACGGCCTCGCATGTGCTGGCTGAGGCCGTCAAAAAGCTGAAGCCCGAGGCAAAGCTGGCCATCGGCCCTGCAATCGACAATGGCTTCTATTACGATTTTGATGTGGATGAGCCGCTGACGGCCGATTTCCTTCGGGAAGTCGAAAAGGAAATGAAGAAAATCATCCAGAAGAACGAGCGGATGGTGCGCTTTGAGCTGCCCAGGGCGGAAGCGATTGCGCTCATGACTGAAAAGGGCGAGCCCTATAAGGTCGAGCTGATCAACGATTTGCCTGAGGATGCAGTGATTTCCTTCTATAAGCAGGGGGAATTTACCGATTTGTGTGCCGGGCCTCATCTGCCCAGCACCGGGAAAATCAAGGCCTTTAAGCTGACCCATGTGGCGGGTGCCTACTGGCGGGGCAGCGAAAAGAACAAAATGCTCCAGCGCATTTACGGAACGGCCTTCACCTCCAAGGAGGAGCTGGATGCCTATCTGAAGCAGCAGGAGGAAGCCCTCAAGCGCGACCATAACAAGCTGGGGCGTGAGCTGGAATATTTCACCACAGTGGACTGCATCGGACAGGGACTGCCCATTATCCTGCCCAAGGGCGCCCGGGTGATTCAGCTGTTGCAGCGCTGGGTCGAGGATACGGAGCAGAAGAAGGGCTATCTGCTGACCAAGACCCCCTATATGGCCAAGCGGGAGCTGTACAAGATTTCGGGACACTGGGATCATTATCTGGACGGCATGTTTGTGCTGGGCGATCCCAATGATTATACGAAGGAGTGCTTTGCCCTGCGCCCCATGACCTGCCCCTTCCAGTATCAGGTCTATCTGAACAGAATGCGTTCCTACCGTGATTTGCCCATGCGTCTTGGGGAAACAAGCACGCTGTTCCGCAATGAGGATTCGGGCGAAATGCACGGCCTGATTCGTGTGCGGCAGTTCACCATTTCCGAGGGGCATCTGGTGCTGCGTCCCGATCAGCTGGAGGAGGAATTCAGAGGCTGTCTGGAGCTGGCCAAATATATGCTGGGAACGGTGGGTCTGCTGGAGGACTGCACATTCCGCTTCTCCCAGTGGGATCCCGCGAACCCCAAGAACAAGTATGAGGGCACCAAGGAACAGTGGGAAGAAGCCCAGGCCGTGATGGGCAAAATCCTGGATCATCTGGGCATCAAGTATTCCATCGGCATTGACGAGGCGGCCTTCTACGGTCCCAAGCTGGATATCCAGTATAAGAACGTATTCGGCAAGGAGGATACCCTGGTTACCATCCAGATTGATATGCTGCTGGCTCAACGCTTCGGCATGGAATATGTGGATGCGGACGGCCAGAAGAAGACCCCCTATATCATCCACCGCACATCCTTGGGCTGCTATGAGCGGACGCTGGCTTATATGATTGAAAAATATGCCGGCAACATGCCCCTGTGGCTGGCTCCCGAGCAGGTGCGGATCATGACCATTACCGAGCGGGCCGATGTGGCTGCCAGGGCGATTGAAGAAAAGCTCTGCGATGCGGGCTTCCGCGTATCCTGCGACCTTCGCAATGAGAAAATCGGCTTCAAGGTTCGTGAGGGCGTGATGGAAAAGGTGCCCTACTTCCTTGTGCTCGGTGACCGGGAGGTCGAGGACGGCACGGTCAATGTGCGCACCAGAAAGGGCGAGGTAATCGGCACCATGACGGTGGAGGAAGCCATCGCCATGTTCCGGGAAGAGGTCAAAACCAAGGCAATCAAGTAAGGCTTTGTCCGGCGGCAACCGGGCGAAATACCCGGCTGCCGCCCGGCAGTCAATCAGATTTGGAGGAATGAATCATGCGTCAGACTTTTAATTACGGTGCTCCCAATATGCAGCAGCTGATGCGCCAGGCGCAGAAAATGCAGGAGAAAATGACTCAGGCTCAGGAAGAGCTGGATGCACGGGAATATGAAGCAAGCGCAGGCGGCGGGATGGTGACCTGCAAAATCAGCGGAAAAAGGGAGCTTCTGTCCCTGACCATCAAGCCCGAAGCCGTCGATCCCGATGATGTGGAAATGCTGCAGGATATGATTATGGCGGCGGTCAACGAAGCCCTGCGTACCGGGGAAAAGACCCGTGAGGAAACCATGAATGCCATGGCGCCCGCCGGTATGGGCGGTTTGTTCTGATGCAGGGGCTGATTGAACCGATTCAGCGGATGGCATCCCAATTGGCACGCCTGCCGGGCATCGGACAAAAAACAGCTCAGCGCCTTGCGTATTACATCATTTCCATGCCAGAGGACAGCGTCAGGGAATTGGCGGCCTCCATCTGGCAAGGGAAAAAGGCCGTGCATTTCTGCAGTGCCTGCGGTAATTACACCCAGGATGAATTGTGCGCCGTTTGTGCGGATGAAAACAGGCACAACGGGCAGATCTGCGTTGTCCGGGATCAAAGGGATGTGGCGGCGCTGGAGCGGATGCAGGACTTTAAGGGCGTTTATCATGTGCTGGGGGGTACCCTGTCTCCCATGAACGGAATCGGCCCTGAGGACATCCGCATCAAGGAACTGATGAGCAGACTGGCCTCAGAGGACATTGATGAGGTGATTCTGGCCACCAATCCCGATGTGGAGGGGGAGGCCACGGCCGCCTATATTGCACGAATGATCAAGCCCATGGGGATCAGGGTGACCCGGATTGCCCATGGCGTGCCGGTGGGCAGCGATCTGGAGTATGCAGACGAGATCACACTGGCGAAGGCTCTGGAGGGACGAAGAGAACTGTAGCATGGAAAGCCGGCTGAATACATGGATACTGGAGCATGCAGGCACACTGACTTTATGTGTGCTTGCTTTGCTTGTCTTTTGCGGGGTTGTGTGCATTTTGTATCTGGTCCGGGCTAAGAAAAATGCCGAAATGCTGGCAGAGCAAAGGGAGGAAGATGAGCGCTTCCGGGAAAATGTTTTGCGCTCGCTGGATAGCCTCCGTCATGAAACGGAAGCAACAAGCCGCAATCTGATTTCCCGTGATGAGATTTACGGCCTTCTTCAGCAAAGCATGGGGCAGATGAATGAGATTTCCCGCAGCCAGATGGGCCGCTTTGATGCCATGGACAGGCGTATGGATTTGTTCGGCGATTCCATTGAAGCAAAATTATCCTCCATCCGGAATCTGGTTGATGAAAAGCTGGATAAGAATGATCAGCGAACCGAAAAAATGCGGGAAACCATGCAGCTGGCCATGCAGCGAATGCAGGATGATAACGGAAAGCGGCTGGAGGAAATGCGCCAGACCGTGGATGAAAAGCTGCATGCAACGCTGGAAAAACGCCTGAGCGACAGCTTCCAGGTGGTCTCCAGTCAGCTGGATCAGGTGAGCCGGGGGCTGGGAGAAATGCGTACGCTGGCAACCGGGGTGGGCGACCTGAAAAAGGTGCTGACCAATGTCAAAACCAGGGGCGTATGGGGAGAAATGCAGCTGGGCGCCTTACTGGAGCAGGTGATGTCCAAATCCCAGTACGAGGAGAACGTACAGGTTGTGCCCGGCAGCAACCAAAGGGTGGAGTATGCCGTCAAGCTGCCCGGACGGGAGGAAGAGACGATTTATCTGCCCATTGATGCCAAATTTCCCGTGGAGGATTATGAACGGCTGCTGGCTGCCTATGAAACAGGGGATGGGGCGGCTGTGCAGGCCGCTCAAAAGGCACTGGAGGATGCCATCAAGACCGAGGCCAAGCGCATTTCCTCCAAATATATTGCCCCGCCCTTTACCACCGATTTTGCCATCATGTTCCTGCCGATTGAGGGGCTGTATGCCGAAACCCTTCGCATTCGGGGCTTAAGCGAGCAGATTCAGGGGACTCAGCGGGTTGTGATCGCAGGCCCGACCACCCTGACCGCGCTTTTGACCAGCCTGCAGGTGGGCTTCAAGACATTGGCGATTGAGAAAAGAAGCAGCGATGTGTGGAAGCTCCTGGGAGCGGTCAAGACCGATTTCGGGCATTTTGCCGATTTGCTTGAAACAACGCAAAACAGGCTGCGCTCCGCCTCTGATTCCATTGAGAAGGCCACCACCCGCTCCCGCACCATCGAGCGCAAGCTGAGAAATGTGGAGAGCCTGGAGGAATGTGATGCAAAGACACTGTTGTCTGACGGCGGCATATTGCCGCATGATTTGCAATAACCGACAGAACCCATGAAAGGAGAAACGTTATGGACGAACTGAAGAAAATTTTGATGGCCGGAATCGGAGCGGTGCAGACCGGGCTGGAGAAGGGTCAGGAGCTGGTGGATGAGCTGGCTCAAAAGGGTGAGCCGATTTTCAATCAGGCCAAGCAGTCCGTGCGGGATGCCGCCGGAAAGGTCAAGACCTCCTATGAGGACAGCGTGGTTTCCGAACTGATCAGCGGTAAATTCAAAAAGGAAACGATTGCCGGGTTTGCCAGGCAATTGTCCAAGGAGGATTTATTCTGGCTCAAGGGCGCTGTGGACGGGCTGATTGCCTCGGCTGAGGAAGAGGAAAAAGCGGCGCAGGATGAGGAAGAATGCGGCTGCTGCGATTGCTGTGACTGCTGTGATGAGGAAGAGCAGGATGACGGGGAATCCCAAGAATAACAAACCTGCATCATGCACTTGAATCCGGGATTGTTTTTCGGCAAGGACAGGAAATTGTCTCTGCCGGTTGCAATTTTGAACGAATAATGATATAATCGGTATGCTGTGGGGCGGAGGATGCTCCCCGCTGCCGCAATTTCAATTTGGAGGGATATTTATGCCGCTTGTTACTTCGAAGGAAATGTTCAGAAAGGCCTATGAGGGCGGGTATGCCGTCGGCGCTTTCAATGTCAATAATATGGAAATCGTGCAGGGCATCACCGAAGCCGCCAAGGCCGAAAATGCTCCTGTGATTCTGCAGGTGTCCAAGGGCGCACGCAAGTATGCCAACCATACCTATCTGGTCAAGATGGTGGAAGCAGCCGTGAAGGAAACCGATTTGCCCATCGTGCTGCATCTGGATCACGGCCCTGATTTCGAGACCTGCAAAAGCTGCATTGACGGCGGCTTTACCTCTGTTATGATTGACGGCAGTCATCTGTCCTTTGAGGACAACATCAAGGAAACCCGCCGGGTTGTGGAGTATGCCCATGACCATGGCGTGGTGGTGGAAGGCGAACTGGGACGTTTGGCCGGCGTTGAGGATGATGTGAAGGTTTCTGCCGCTGATTCCAGCTATACCCGTCCGGAGGAAGTGGAAGAATTTGCTACCCGCACGGGGGTTGACTCTCTGGCAATCGCCATCGGAACCAGCCACGGCGCTTACAAGTTCACCGCTGCCCAGTGCACCCGCAATGCGGAAGGCATTCTGCTGCCGCCGCCCCTGCGTTTTGACATTCTGGAAGAGGTTTCCAAGCGTTTGCCCGGTTTCCCCATCGTGCTGCATGGCGCTTCTTCCGTTCCCCAGGAATTTGTGAAGATTATCAACGAAAACGGCGGACAGATGCCTGATGCAGTCGGCATTCCGGAGGAACAGCTCCGCAAGGCCGCTACCAGCGCAGTTTGCAAAATCAATATTGACTCTGACCTGCGTCTTGCCTTTACGGCCATGCTGCGCAAGCATTTTGTGGAGCATCCGGATCATTTCGATCCCCGCCAGTATCTGACGGATGCCCGGGCTGCCCTGAGCGCCATGGTGCGTCATAAGATCGTGGACGTGCTGGGCTGCAATGGCAAGGCCTGAGGATGCAGCGACCTGTTTCAATGGCCTGCATGGGCTTTGTTTGATGCATTGAAATGTAAAAATAGGGGGAAAGCAGCGCTGCTTTCCCCTTTTTAGGGAGAGTTAGGATTATGCTGCTTACAAAGAATGATACCCTGTTGTTTATCGGTGATTCCATTTCTGACTACGAGCGCGCCCGCCCGGTGGGAGAGGGCTTGTTCAATGCCTGGGGGCGGAGCTATGTGGCGGATGCGGCCTCGCTGCTTTGCTGCATGTATCCGGAATTGAACCTGCGGATTATCAATATGGGAATCAGCGGCAATCAGATCCGGGACTTGGACGGGCGCTGGGACTGCGATGTGCTGGCACACCGGCCTGATTTTGTATCCGTTCTGATTGGCATCAACGATGTATGGCGGCAGTTCGACAGCCCTCAGATGCCCGAAAAGCATGTGCCTGTGGAGGAGTATGAGCAGACCTACCGCAGACTGATTGAAAAAACCCTGCCCCGGGTAAAGGGAATGATTCTGATGACTCCTTATTTTATGGAGCCTAATCAGAGCGATCCCATGCGGGCGATGATGAACAAATACGGCGAGGTTGTGCGCAGGCTTGCAGCGGAGTATCAGCTGACCTTTGTTGACTTGCAGGCGGGCTGGGACAGGCTGTTTGAACATATGCATCCGTGCAATATTGCGTGGGATCGGATTCATCCCAACCAGATCGGCTGCATGTACATTGCCAAACAATTTTTGCAGGCGATTGGTGCAGACAGGGCCTGAGGAAAAGCCGTAGCCATGATGAAGCTGAAGGATATTCATTCGCCTGATGCCCTGAAAACAATGGACGAAAAGGATTTGCCTGCCCTGGCCCAGGAAATCCGGGAGGAAATCATCGCCACCGTGTCCGAAAACGGGGGACATCTGGCTTCCAATCTCGGCATTGTGGAGCTGACCATTGCCCTGCACCGGGTCTTTGATATGAAAAAGGATCGGCTGGTGTTTGATGTGGGGCATCAGTGCTATGCCCACAAATTGCTGACCGGGCGGTATGGGCAGTTCTCCTCTCTGCGGAAAACAGGGGGGATTTCAGGCTTTCCCAGGGGAAGCGAAAGCCCCTATGATCACTACGATACGGGACATGCCTCCGCGGCCATTTCCGCAGCGCTTGGCATGGCCAGGGCACGGGATTTGAAAAAAGAGGATTATGCCGTGCTGGCTGTGGTGGGGGATGGCGCATTGACCGGCGGCATGTGCTATGAAGCCCTCAATGATGCGGGCTCCAGAAAAACCGGGCTGATTGTTATTCTCAATGACAACGGCATGTCCATTTCGGGCAATGTGGGCGCCCTGTCCAATTATCTGACCAATCTGCGGCTCAGCAAGGGCTGGCTGGGCTTGAAAAAGGCCGTATCCGGCTTTCTGCGGCATATTCCCTTTGCAGGGCAGTTTTTGTACCGCCTGTTTCAGCGCCTGAAGGATCATATCCGCAATGTGTTTGTGCAGGATACCTTTTTTTCCAGCCTGGGATTTCGCTATTTAGGGCCCATTGACGGGCATGACATCCATTCCCTGCAGCGGGTCCTGAAGAAGGCAAGGATGCTGAAGGAACCCGTTGTGATTCATGTGGTGACAAAAAAGGGAAACGGCTACCGGCCGGCGGAAAATCAGCCGGAGCTGTTTCACGGCATCCCACCCTTTCAGATGGAAAGCGGCCGGGCCAGGCAGACGGATCCGGACAGGGTGTTCGGCTTGCAGGCCTGCAGACAGGTGATGGATATTGCCGGGCGGGATGACAGGACATGCGTTGTCACTGCCGCCATGACCGAGGGAACGGGGTTTACCGCATTCAAGGAAAAATTCCCCGATCGCCTCTTTGATGTGGGGATTGCGGAGGAGCATGCCCTCTCCTTTGCGGCCGGGCTTGCAAAAAACGGGATGCGCCCTGTTGTTGCCATTTATGATACATTTTTGCAGCGGGGCTTTGACCAGATCACCGAGGATATCGCCCTGCAGCATCTGCCCGTTCTTCTGCTTGCAGACCGGGCGGGGCTGAACGGGGCGGACGGTTCGACCCATCATGGTATTTTCGGCACGGCCTTTTTGTCGGCCGTTCCGGGGCTCAATGTGCTCTATCCCCGCAATATATTGCAGATGCGCGCCATGATTGAGAATGCATTTCAAAAGGACGAGCCCACGGCCATTTTGTATCCCAAGGGCGAACCGGAAAATGCCCTGTGCCCTGCCGATGGGGATTTTTCCCGGTATACACTGGTGCATGATGAAGGAGCGGACGGCGCAATTCTGGCGGTGGGCACAATGGCAGAGGATGCCGCTTTGTGCGCCATAGAGCTGAAAAAGGCCGGAATCGGCGTGCGGGTGTACAGCGTGCAGGATGTGCGGCATGTGGATTCTGATTTGATGCAGACGCTGGCACTTCAGCAGATTCCCTTCTTTACGCTGGAGGAGCATGTGCATACGGGGGGCTTTGGGAGCATGCTGTCCTTGTGGTGCGCTGACAGGCATTTGCCCGCTCCCGAGCTCATTTTTTCCCTGCCCGATTCCTTTGTGACCCATGGCAGCAGGGAGGATTTGCTCAAGGGCTGCGGACTGGATTTGAATGGAATTTGTGCAAAAATAACGGACTATTTGGCGCACAAGGGGAGATAAATCAACATGAAAGCAAGGGCGGATGTGGAGCTTGTTGCCCGGGGACTGGCCAAAAGCCGGGAAAGCGCTCAGGCGCTGATTATGGCGGGTCAGGTTTATGTGGATGAGCGGAAGATTCTGAAATCCTCCGAGCAGGTGTCCGAAACGGATCATTTGCTCATCCGGGGACAGACTCAGGACTATGCCAGCCGGGGGTATCACAAGCTGGAAAAGGCCATCAGCACCTTTCAGGCGGATGTGACCGGCCTTGTCTGCATGGATATCGGCGCGGCGGCGGGCGGGTTTACCGATGTGCTGCTGCGCAACGGCGCCGGGCATGTGTATGCCATTGATGTGGGCTATGGACAGCTTGACTGGAAGCTGCGCAATGACGAACGGGTCACCGTGATGGAGCGCACCAATGCCCGGATTTTGACGGAGGATATGGTTCCGCTGCATCCGACGCTGACCGTGATGGATGTTTCTTTTATTTCCATCACGCTGATTTTGCCGGTTGCCGCCCGGATTATGGGGGACAAGGGGCGCTTTCTGACCCTGATCAAGCCCCAGTTCGAGGCGGGACGGGGACAGGTCGGAAAAAACGGCGTTGTGCGGGACAAGAGCGTGCATGAGCAGGTATTGCGGAAAATATGCGATTTTGCGCCTACCTTTGGCTGGCATGCGGCTGATTTGACCTTCTCTCCCATTACAGGCCCAAAGGGCAATATTGAGTTTCTGGGGGATATCCGGCCGGGCGAAGGAGAAAGAATCAGCGATGAACGCATCCATCTGCTGGTGAATGAGGCTCATGAAATGCTTAAAAAGGATCGGAGGGACGAGGGATGAAAAAAAGTCCAATCATTGGGATGATAGTACTGGTATTGATTCTTTTCTGCTGCGCCGGCGCAATGGGCGAGGGGCTGACCGGCTATGATGCGAAGGGAAAAACCTGGTGCTATGTGACATTCGGCCGCTATCCGACGGATGCAGACGGCACGGTGCAGCCTGTTTTGTGGCGGGTGATGAAGGCGGATGACAGTCAGGCCTACCTGATGAGCGAATATATTCTGGATTCGGCCCGGATCGACCCGGTGCGCAATACCAAATGGACGGATTCGGAGCTGTATGCCTACCTGACCGAGGTCATGATTCAGGACATGTTTACCCTGGAGGAACAGGCGGCTCTGCTTGATCCGGAAGGGGTGGGTCTGCTGACCCTGCCTGCCATTGATGATCTGACCAGCAGCGAGTATGGGCTGAATGATGCTAAGAACCGCCAGTGCCAGAGCACGGAGTATGCCAAGCGGGACAAGGGTAAGAAAAAAACGCTGTTTGTCTATCAGGGCAAACAAAAGTATTCCCCCTATTGGTCCAGAACCCAGTCGGAAAACCATACCTATGCCTTCCGCCGGGTCATGGATGACGGAAAAACCGGCTATATGGCCGTGGAAAATGCCGAGCTGGGCGTGCGCCCGGCGATTACGCTGAGCCTGAAATATATCCGGATTTCCTCCGGCACAGGCACAAAGGATGACCCCTTTGTGCTGGAAAGCACACTCACTGCCCATACGGAGGCCAATTCTGAACAGGCAGAAAAGGATGAAGAGGAAACAAGCGAGCCAGAGGAAGAAGAACCGGAAGAAGCATTGGATGAAGCTTTGAATGAAGCATTGGAAGACAATGAATTGCCTTTGGATGATTCGGAGGGAGAAGAGACGGCCGAGGCCGGGCAATATAACGAGCATTTCCCCCAGCTTACCCGGGAAGGCTTTTTGCCACAGGGGGAAGAGGAATTTGTGTATATCGATGCGGAAAACGGGGAATGGCTGTATGCCTCCTGTGATTTGCGCATTGAGATTGTTCAGAAGACGGATACCAGCAAGAAAAGCAGGCCGCTGCGCTGGCTGGAGGCCGATATTTATGTCCGGGATGGGTCGGATTTCATGAAGATTTATTACACGGATCATGAGAAGACCTTTAAGAAGTCCACGAACATCAAGGCGGTTCCCATTGTGAATATAGCCAAAACGAACAATCTGGTATTTGCCATCAATGCGGATTACTACTATTACCGGGTGAAGCGCAAGACAAATATCGGCATCATCCTGAGAGAAAATGAAATTCTCTATAACAAGCCCGCCTCCAAGGCCGTTACCAGCGTGCCCAACCGGGATATTCTGGCTCTGTTTGAGGATGCGACAATGGAGGTGTACGATTATAACGAAATCACGGCGGAGCAGCTGCAACAGGCCGGTGCCTATGATGTGCTGTCCTTTGGCCCTGTGCTGCTGAAGAACGGCGAGGTAACCGCTCAGACTAAAACCATCAGTGCCCATCAGTCCAACAATCCCCGCACGGCGCTGGGATATGTGGAAAAGGGACATTATGTGGCCATTCTGGTGGAGGGCAGGGTATCGGCCAGCAAGGGCTGCACGCTGGTGGAATTGGCAGAGCTGTTTATTCAGAAGGGGTGCGTCAGTGCCTATAATCTGGATGGCGGGGGAACGGCCTCCATGATGTTTATGGGGGAATATCTGAACCAATTGGGGAACTATACGGCGGATAAACGCACGCAAATCGAAGTATTGGGTATCGGACAAAGCGAAAATGTTGCCCAATGACCCCTTGAAAAATATCGCATAAGAGGGTATAATAACGTTTGTGGGACGATTGAACGAAGGAGTTTGAGTAAAATGGCTGAAAATGAAGGAGTCCGTACCAATTTTATCTGGGACGCTATTGATCAGGATCTGGCAGACGGCAAGTGCGAAAAAATCCATACCCGTTTTCCTCCCGAGCCCAACGGCTATCTGCATATCGGGCATTGCAAGGCGCTGGTCACCGATTTCGGAACGGCGGAGAAATACGGCGGCGTGACCAATCTGCGTTTTGATGATACCAATCCGGCCAAGGAAGAAACCGAGTATGTGGATGGTATCATGGAGGATATCCACTGGCTGGGCTTTGACTGGGAAGGCGGATTGTTTTTTGCCAGCGAATATTATGAAAAGTTCTATGAAATTGCAGAGGACTTTATCAAGCGGGGGCTGGCTTATGTGGATGAGCTGACCCAGGAACAGATGCGGGAATACCGCGGTACATTGACCACGCCGGGCAAAAATTCCCCCTGGCGTGACCGCCCCATGGAGGAAAGCCTGGACCTGTTTCGCAGAATGCGTGCCGGGGAATTCCCGGAGGGCAGCTTGATTTTGCGTGCAAAGATTGATATGGCTTCCCCCAATATGAATATGCGGGACCCTGCCATGTACCGTATTTTGTATAAGGAACATCACCGCACGGGAAAAAATTGGTGCATTTATCCCATGTATGACTTTGCCCATCCTCTGGGGGATGCGCTGGAGGGCATTACCCATTCCCTTTGCTCCCTGGAATATGAGGATCACCGACCGCTGTATAATTGGGTGGTGGAAAATGCCGGGCTTCGCAATGAGCATCTGGATAAGGACGGCAACAAGACCATCGGCCCGCGCCAGATTGAGTTTGCCCGGCTGAACATTACCCGTACCGTGATGAGCAAGCGCCATCTGCGCCGTTTGGTGGAAGAAAAGTATGTTTCAGGCTGGGATGATCCCCGCATGCCCACCTTGTGCGCTATGCGCCGCAGAGGCTTTACCCCGGCCGCCATCCGCAATTTCATCGAGCAGGTCGGTTTGTCCAAGGTGGATTCCGTGGTTGATATTGCCATGCTGGATGCCTGTGTCCGGGATGATCTGGGCGTGCAGGCCAAGCGTGCCATGGCGGTCATTGAGCCGCTGAAGGTGATTTTCACCAATGTGCCGGATGATTGGACGGATACCCTGAAGATGGAGAACCATCCAGACCATCCGGAGTGGGGCAGCCGGGAAGTGACCATCGGCAAGGAAATCTGGATTGAGCAGGAGGACTTCATGGAGGATGCTCCCAAAAAGTTCTTCCGCTTGAAGCCGGAGGGTGAGGTGCGCCTGAAGGGTGCGTATATCATCAAGTGCGAGAAGGCCGTGAAGAATGAAGACGGCACAATCGATCATCTGGAATGCACGGTGGATCTGGATACCCGCTCGGGGTCGGAGGGCTCTAACCGCAAGGTCAAGGGCACGATCCACTGGGTCAATGCCGCTGACTGCGCCTCCTTTGAAGCCAGGCTCTATGATCAGCTGATGAAGGAGGAGTGGGATACCGCATCACCCGATGAAAAGAAGGATGTGACCCGCTTCCTGTCCCCGGATTCTCTGATTATCCGGCATGGGTACTGCGAAAAGGCATTGGCAGATGCCCAGGTGGGGGAGACCTTCCAGTTCCTGCGCAAGGGCTATTTCTGCAAGGATAAGGATTCGTCCCCTGATCTGCCTGTTTATAACCGGACTGTCAGCCTGAAGGATAGCTACAAGCCCGCAGATAAATAATGGCTTTGCATTGAAAAACGGAGGTACAAAATGAAGGAAGTTCGCACGCGGTTTGCACCGTCTCCCACCGGTTTTATGCATATGGGCGGTGTGAGGACTGCTCTGTATAATTATCTGTATGCCAAAAAGAACGGCGGAAAATTCATCCTGCGTATTGAGGATACCGACCAGGAGCGCTTTGTGGAGGGCGCAGTGGATGTGATTTATGATACCCTCCGGGAGTGCGGCATGAACTGGGATGAGGGCCCGGATATCGGCGGGGATTATGGCCCTTATGTGCAGTCGGACAGAAAAAGCCTGTATCTGCCCTATGCCAGGCAGCTGATCGAAAAGGGCGCAGCCTACTATTGCTTCTGCACGAAGGAAGAGCTGGATGAACGCAGGGCGGCCGCCGAGGGTCGGGGCGAGGTCTTCAAATATGATAAGCACTGCCTGAACCTGTCCAAGGAAGAGATTGAAGCAAAGCTGGCCGCCGGTGTGCCCTATGTGATTCGTCTGAATTGCCCCGTCACGGGTACATCCGAATATGATGATGTGGTGTTCGGCCACATTTCCTTCCCCAATGATACCTTGGACGATATGGTGCTGATTAAGGCGGACGGGATGCCCACCTACAATTTTGCCAATGTGGTGGATGATCATTTGATGGGCATTACCCACGTCATGCGGGGCATGGAGTATCTGTCCTCTACGCCCAAATATAATCTGCTCTATAATGCCTTTGGGTGGGAAATTCCCCAGTATGTGCACCTGACTACGGTGATGCGGGATGCCGAACATAAGCTGTCCAAACGGGATGGGGATGCTTATTACAGCGATTTCATTGCCAAGGGCTATCTGAAGGAAGCCATCATCAACTATATTGCCCTGGTGGGCTGGAATCCGGGGGATGACCGGGAATTTTTCACCATTGATGAGCTGATTGAGGCCTTTGATATTCATCGCCTGAATAATTCTCCCGGCATATTCGATATGAATAAGCTGAACTGGATGAATGGCCATTATATTGCCCAGATGGATCCCGAAAAGTATCTGGAGATGGCCACGCCCTGGTTTGATCAGGTGCTGGCAGGCAAAAATATCGATTACAGGCGGCTGGCGCAGTTGATGCAGTCCAGAACCGATGTGTTCAATCATGTTCCGGACATGGTTCGCTTCCTGGCGGAATTGCCCGAATTTGAGCCTGCTTTGTACGAAAATAAAAAGCAAAAGAGCACGATTGACAGCGCAAAGGAGTGCCTTGCTCTGTGCAAGCCCGTGCTGGAGGGCATTGAAAACTGGACGGAAACCGAAATTCATGACCGGGTCATGGAAGCCATTGCCGCTTCGGGCAAAAAGAACGGCACGGTTTTGTGGCCGCTGCGCATTGCCATTTCGGGACTCATGTCCACACCGGGCGGGGCCTTCGAGATTGCCTATCTGCTGGGCAAGGAGGAAACCCTTCGCCGATTGGAGCATTCCATGGCCAGTCTGCAACAGTGAGTGCAGTCTATATAACTAACCGGATCGGAGGAATTCATTATGCAGTCTATTCCGCTTCAACTGACTCAGTTTGATGAGGTCAAGAACTTCGTTAACCTGATGAACCGCTATCCCTATGAGATGGATTTGCGTGCCGGCCGCCATGTGGTGGATGCAAAATCCATCCTGGGCATTTTCTCCCTTGATTTGTCCAAGCCGATTACACTGGATGTTTATTCGGATGATTGCGCTGACCTGCTGGAGGATATCAAGCCCTTTACAATCTGAATGATGATTGCCTGAGATCAGGTGAAAATCCTTTTCGGAGGCCGAATGCTTTCCGGGACTTATTTGGGTGTATTAATTTGGAGGATTCATGAAAAAAATACTTGCCGCCATGTTGTTTTTGTGCCTGCTGACCCAGTCCGCCTTTGCCGAAACAAAAATTATCCGCATGACCTGCGCGGGGGATGCACTGCTGGGCTGTAACGAAAAGGTGAGGCAGGAGGAGTATGCCTTTGACCGCTATATCGAGCAGTATGGCTATGAATATCCCTTCGCCGGCGTGAAGGAATTGTTCGAGAATGACGATATCACGCTGGTCAATCTGGAGGTCGTGCTGGCCGATGAACCCAACGAATCAAGCGCAAAATCCCGCTATAATTTCCGGGGCTATACGGATTATGCCAAGATTTTGTCCTCTTCCAGCATAGAAATTGTCAATCTGGCCAATAACCATACCATGGATCACGGCAAGGCGGCATTTCTTTCCACCATTGATGCGCTGGATCAGGAAGGCATCCATTATTGCGGATCCACCACGGGCGGCAGCTATATCTATATCTGGGAACAGGATGATATCAAGATCGGCTTCATCGGTATTCTGCCCGGCTATTGGGCCAATAAGGATAAGGCCTGTCAGCAGGATGTGATTGCCAAGTTTGAGGAGCTTAAGTCCGCCGGGTGTGCGCTGATTGTGGCTTCCCTGCATTGCGGCAAGGAATATCTGGCCAAGCATGACGATATCCATACCAAGTATGAGAAAATTTGCATCAAATACGGCGCACAGCTGATTATCGGCACGCATCCCCATGTCCCGCAGGGCATCAATAATACGGCGGAAGGCGTCACCCACCTGTATTCCCTGGGCAATTCCTCCTTTGGCGGCAATACGGGGGTGGATGAAAAGCTGTCCTGCATCCAGGCCTATATCGCCCAGTTTGATTTGTATTTTGAGGACGGCGTGTATACAGGCAACCAGCTGACCATCTGGCCGATTCATATCAGCGGAACAAGCCCGGCCAATAATTATCAGCCTGTGCTGGTAACGGGCGCGGAAGCCGAAAAGGTCATGAAAATGATTCAGAAGGATACAAAATTCAAGCTCAATCCCTATGTTGAAGGGGAAGGCGCCGTGCAGGATTTCGTGCCTTACACCGGAGGCTGACCCGGGGAATTGCTGATTCAGCGAGAAGAACGAGCTTTGATGCAGATAGACCGGAGAATTCCCGGGATTGTCCGGGCGGCTCAGGAATTTTGCGGAAATGGAAGCGCATGAGCCTTTGCAGATGCGCCGATGAATGAACTGATTTGAATAGCGGAGGGCTGTGTATGCTGGATGGAATTCCGAAAATTTTAACCGGGGAAGTGCTGAAGGTTCTGTCGGATATGGGGCATGGAGATGTGCTGATTCTGGCGGATGCTAATTTCCCGGGGGAGGCAATCGGCAAATTAACCGCCTACGGCAGGCTGATCAGATTGCCGGGCGTAAATGTGGCCCAGGTTTATGAGGCCATCAGCGGGCTGTTTCCGCTGGATGTGGCCTATTCTGAGAAGCCGGTTGCCGTGATGGAGCTGACCCCGTCGGATAGGGAAAAGGGCATGCCCCAGCCTGATGCATGGAAGGATTTTGAACGGATTCTCCATATTCGCTATCCGGATGCAAAGCTGTCTGGCATTGAACGGTTTGAGTTTTATGAACAATCAAAAAAAGCCTTTGCCGTGATTCAAACGGGCGAGGAACGGGTTTACGGAAACTTGCTGCTGGTCAAGGGCTGTGTCCTTTGATGAAATTTTGATATGAAACGAAGCAATTCTGCCTTCAGTCAGACCAAAGCACCTGACTGAAGGCAGATCGGCTTTTGGATTTCATGAAGGATTTGCAGAGGGATAAGAGACCGTAAATAAGGAACTTCAAAGGTTATGTCAACTCTTTTTCGCGCACCTGATTAAACATTTCCCAATACCATCCACTACATACAATTGGAGTATATTATATCATTGGCATTTCCGCAACGATATTTTACAAAAATGTTGGGATTTTTCCCAGACTTAATTCAGCCACATTTTCTTCCAAAAGTAAATCCCATTTCTAAATCCCACTGTGGGAGTTACTTTGGGAATTTACTGACTCATTTTATTGAAGATTCCTTGAAATTTATGCTTGCAATTTTCTTTTTTTTATGGTATACTCTTCGTGCCGTTGGAAAGGCGGCTGCAAAGGTCATGGGTGATGTGGGACTTTGGGGGTAGCTGGCGTCCTGATTGAGGCTTTGACCGGGGCAAAAACTTGCAAAATGGGGCATTGGCACAGTTGGTAGTGCGCTACATTCGCATTGTAGAGGCCAGGGGTTCGACTCCCCTATGCTCCACCATAAGAGGCAAAAGGCGAACACTGCAAAAGGTGCTTGCCTTTTGTGGTTTTCCCCAGATAACTGCAAGATTACCGAAGTCACTAAAATCACCGCTTTGGAAACACAGTGTATGTATATTACCGCTTGCTCCACCACCATTGGATTCTGATTTTGATATGAAGTCAGAATCTTTTTTATGTTCAATTTGCGAAATGCCCCCGCCAAATGCCTGGCGGATTTTTGCAGGAATTTTGGCACCGATCCGCGTTTATAAAACCGAGATTGAGAAGCCCACAGGCGCGTGGACGATTTGCACTGCCGGAAATTTGGTTTGATTTTATGGCGGATTTTTCCGGGTGATTCATTTTTATACGCTGTCTGATGGCATAAGAGCAAACCCGGAGATAAAAGTGTCAAAATAATGAAAAGTTAAGAAAAAATGGAAAACGCACTTGACAAATGCACAAGGGTATGCTATATTATCATTGTTAGCACTCGATGGCGTTGAGTGCTAACAAAAAGGGAAGGGAGGAACGGCTGGATGCTGGATGAACGGAAGCTTCGGATTCTGCAGGCCATAATCGATGATTACACGACCTCGGCCGTTCCTGTCGGTTCACGGACGATTACCCGCAAATACGACATGGGCGTATCGCCGGCAACGATCCGTAATGAGATGAGCGATCTGGAGGATTTGGGCTATCTGGTTCAGCCTCATGTATCCGCCGGGCGCATTCCCAGCGGGAAGGCATTTCGCCTTTATGCCGATATGCTGCTGGAGCATTCGGATGAGCTTTGCCGGTTGAACCGTGAAACGGAGCAAATGGACAACTTTTTCCGCTTGCACATCAATCGCCCGGAGAATGCGGACGAAGAAGCGGCCAAGGCTTTGAGCCAATTGACCCGTTACACCTCCCTTGTTCTGATGCCGGGGCAGCTTACGCTGAGGATTGCCACCATGCAGCTTGTTCCGATGCCAAGAGGCAGTGCCCTGCTTGTTATCGTGACAGACGGCGGCATCGTACGGGATGCGGTCATCCATGTTTCTTCCTCTTTGGATGCGGACGGGCTGTACACGATTTCCAGAATGCTGACCGAACGGTTCCGGGGGATGACCCTGCGGGAGGTTCAGGAAGCGCTTTCGGGGTATGTGATGCTGTCCGGGGCGGACACCCGGGTGCTATCCGGCATTGCGGAACTGACAAACAGAATGCAAATGCAGGCGGCGGTTGATTCCCTGTCCGTTGGCGGCGCTCACAATATTCTGAATTACCCGGAATATTCGGATGTTCTGAAGGCACGGGCCTTTATGACGGTCATGGAAGCCAAGGAAAAGCTGATTTCGGTCATGAAGGCATCTCCCGAAGGGTTTGCGGTGCTGATCGGCGATGAAATCGGGCTGCCTGAGATCCGGGAATGTGCGCTGCTGACTGCACAGTATCGTTTATCTGCCGAGCACAACGGGGTGCTTGGGCTGCTGGGCCCGATTCGGATGCCCTATAAGAATATGATCAAGGCGTTGAATGCTTGTGCCGGGCGCATGACGAATCTGTTTTATCCCGGTAATGACATTTGAAAGGGAGGGCTGATTGGATGAAATCGCGTAAAGACAAGGAATCTCATGACAAGAAGGAGCAAGCCATGAATCAGGAACCGGAAGAAAACGAGGTCAACGAGCAGGAAACGGATGCTGCGGACAATGAAGCAGCTGCTGATTCTGAAAAAAACGAGCTTGAAGAGGTGAAAGCCCAGCTTGAGGCTTCTCAGCAGAAGGTTGAGGAGTATCTGAACATGGCGCAGCGCGTCCAGGCGGACTTTGACAATTTCCGTCGGCGCAATCAGGCCGTGCGGGCAGAAAGCTTTGAGGATGGGGCAAGGGAGTTCATCAAAACCCTTTTGCCGGTTGTGGATAATCTGGAGCGGGCATTGAGCGTGGAAACCACCGATAAGGCCATGCATGACGGGGTTGAGATGGTTTTGCGCCAGATGTACACGGTGCTGGAAAAGCGTGGCGTTTCGACCATTGACCGGCTGAATGAGAAATTTGATCCGAACCTGGAAAATGCCGTTTTGCAGGGCACGGAGGACGAGGGCGAAAAGGGATGCGTTTGCGCCGTGCTGCAAAAGGGGTACAAAATGGGGGACTTCGTGCTGCGCCATGCAATGGTGAAGGTTGTCCCCGAATGAGATGATGTTTAAGGCGCAAAGCCTTTTACATAAATGAACTGTTTGACTGTATCAACCAACAAATAGATGACGGAGGAAAAAATTATGAGTAAGATTATCGGTATTGATCTGGGTACTACCAACAGCTGTGTTGCGATTCTGGAAGGCGGAGAGCCTGTTGTCATTGCCAATGCGGAAGGTTCCCGCACCACCCCTTCTGTGGTGGCTTTCACCAAGGACGGCGAGCGCCTTGTGGGGCAGATTGCCAAGCGTCAGGCCATCACCAATCCTGACCGGACTATTTCTTCGATCAAGCGCAAGATGGGCACCAATGAGAAGGTGACCATTGATTCCAAGCAGTACAATCCCCAGGAAATTTCTGCTATGATTCTTCAGAAGCTGAAGGCTGATGCGGAAGCCTATCTGGGCGAAACCGTCACTCAGGCTGTGATTACCGTGCCTGCCTATTTCTCTGATTCCCAGCGCCAGGCCACCAAGGATGCCGGTCGTATTGCCGGGCTGGAGGTAGAGCGCATCATCAACGAGCCCACTGCCGCTTCTCTGGCTTATGGTCTTGATAAGAATGATTCCCACAAAATCCTGGTGTATGACCTGGGCGGCGGCACCTTTGATGTGTCCATTCTGGAAATCGGTGACGGCGTGTTCGAAGTGCTGGCCACCAACGGCGATACGAAGCTGGGCGGCGATGATTTCGATGACCGCATTATCAACTATATCGCCGAATCCTTCAAGAAGGAAAACGGCATTGATCTGACCAAGGATCGCATGGCCTTCCAGCGTCTGAAGGAAGCCGCAGAAAAGGCGAAAATCGAACTGTCCGGCGCTATGAGCTCCAACATCAATCTGCCCTTCATTACGGCGGATTCCACCGGCCCCAAGCATCTGGATATTACGCTGACCCGTGCGAAGTTCGATGAACTGACTGCCGATTTGGTGGAAAAGACCATCGTGCCTCTTCGGAATGCCCTGAAGGATGCCGGACTGACCTGCGAGCAGATCGATAAGGTGATTCTGGTGGGCGGCTCTACCCGTATTCCTGCCGTGCAGGCTGCTGTCAAGCGTGTAACCGGCAAAGAACCCTTCAAGGGCATCAACCCGGACGAATGCGTTGCCATCGGTGCTGCCATTCAGGGCGGCGTGCTGAGCGGCGAAAAGAAGGATGTTTTGCTGCTGGATGTGACTCCTCTGTCCCTGGGTCTGGAAACCGAAGGCCATATCTTTACCCGCCTGATTGAGCGCAATACAACCATTCCCACCACCAAATCCCAGGTGTTCTCCACTGCTGCAGACGGTCAGACCACCGTGGAAATCCATGTGCTGCAGGGCGAGCGCCCCATGGCTTATGACAACAAGACCCTGGGCCGCTTCCAGCTGACGGGCATTCCGGCTGCTCCCCGGGGCGTACCCCAGATTGAAGTGACCTTCAGCATTGACCGCAACGGTATTGTGAACGTATCGGCCAAGGACAAGGGAACGGGCAATGAGCAGAAGGTGACCATCACCGCCTCCACCAACATGAGCGAGGAAGAAATTCAGGCTCGTGTGAAGGAAGCCGAGCAGTATGCCGAAGCGGACAAGGCCAAGAAGGAAGAAATCGAGACCCTGAATCATGCGGATACCCTCATTTATGAGATTGAGAAGCAGCTGCGTGACAACGGTGATAAGCTGTCTGAAGAGGACAAGGCCGCTGTTCAGAGCGAGATTGAAGCCTTTAAGAAGGTTCGCGAGGGCAACAATGCCGCTGAAATCAAGAGCGCCATGGAAGGCTTCACCCAGAAGGTCTATGCAGTGTTCGGCAAGCTCTATCAGCAGCAGGGTGCGCCTGATATGGGTGCCCAGGGTCAGCCTGATATGGGCAATGCCCAGGGCAATGGCCAGAATGATGACGGCTCCTTCAATGCGGATGGTACCGTAAATTAATGGTTTGACAGCCCCGGATGTAAATCAGATCAGTTTTACCCGCCCGGTCGTTTATAGACTGCCGGGCGGGAAAAGGATGGACTATGGCAGATAAGAGAGATTATTACGAAGTACTTGGCGTGCAAAAGAATGCCACGGCAGATGAAATCAAGAAGGCTTATCGGAAAATGGCCAAGGAATGCCATCCTGATCTTCACCCGGATGACAAGCAAGCAGAAGCACGCTTCAAGGAATTGAATGAGGCCAATGAGGTGCTTTCTGACCCGGATAAGCGCGCCCGCTATGACCAGTATGGCTTTGACGGGCCGCAAAATCCCTTCGGCGGTGCCGGCGGGGATGGATTCGGCTTTTCCGGGTTCGGCGATCTTGGCGATATTTTCGGGCAGATGTTCGGCGGAATGGGGTCCTCTTCCCGCAGAAATGCTCCCCGCCAGGGCAATAGCCTGAAGTATGAAATGCAGATTTCCTTTGAGGAGGCGGCCAAGGGCTGTGAAAAGTCCTTTGATTTCTTCCGCAATGAAAACTGCACAACCTGCCATGGCAGCGGCACAAAACCGGGCGCATCGGCAAAGACCTGCCCTGTATGTCACGGTTCGGGTCAGGTTCGCATGCAAGGGGGATTCATTATCTCCATGCGCACCTGCCAGACCTGCGGCGGTACGGGCAAGGTGGTTGACCCGAAGGATAAATGCACGGCCTGCAATGGCGCCGGTCAGAAAAAATTCAAGCGAACGGCCACTGTGAAGGTTCCGGCCGGTATTGACAATGGTCAGACCATCGTCATGCACGGGCAGGGCGAGCCGGGGACGAACGGCGGCGGCAACGGAGATTTATATATCGTCATTTCCGTGCGCCCTCACAGGCTATTCCGCCGGGATGGGGCAAACCTGCTGCTTGAATTGCCGATTTCCTTTACCCAGGCCGCTTTGGGCGCGGAAATCGATATTCCGACGCTTGATGGAACAATCCCCTTCAAAATTCCGGAGGGAACGCAGAACGATACCGAATTCCGGCTTCGGGGACAGGGTCTGCCTTACCCCCAGTCTGCCATCAAGGGCGATTTGCTGCTGCGTGTCAAGGTTGAGGTTCCAAAGCATTTGAATGATAATCAGAAAAAGCTTCTGCGCCAGCTGGAAGAAAGCATGACAGGCAAGGAGTACGAAAACCGCAAGTCCTTTATGGCCAAGCTGAAGGATTTGCTCAAGTGAAAATAGAAGGAAACGCTGAGCTATTCAGCGTTTTCTTGATATTTAACCGTCTGTACACCCAAAAATACGCCGAAATTGTAATCGTTTTTTTAATAAAATGAATGGAAATCTTGACAGATGACATTGCTTTGTCTTATAATAAGTATATTCTGATGGGTAAGGAAGGGTACGCGGATGAACATCGGCATCAGGCTGCATGATACGGCGGGGGATACACTCACACAGAGGACGCTGAATGCCCGGGAACAGGGGTTTTCCTGCTGCCATCTGGCACTTTCAAAGGCGGTTGATCCCGGCCTCATGGAGCCCTGCACGGCGACCCCCGGTCTGGCGGCCTGGGTCAGGAGTCAGATGAATGGGCTTGATATTGCCGTGCTTGGCTGCTATCTGAATTTGACTCACCCGGACAGGGCGCAGTACAGCGAAATACTCCGCCGGTATGTTGCCCATCTGCAGCTGTGCAAATGGATGGGAGCGGCTCTTGTGGGAACGGAAACGGGCAATCCCAATGCGGAATACCGCTATGACCCTGCCCAAAGCCATACGGAAAAGGCCTTTGGCATGTTTCTGGACCGGTTTGCCCCTGTGGTGGATGCCGCCGAGAAAATCGGTGCGAGCATTGCCATTGAGCCGGTCTACACCCATATTGTGTATGACCCCGTGCATGCCAGACGGGTGCTGGATTATTTTCATTCTCCCGCATTGCGTATCATTTTTGACCCTTCCAATCTGCTGCACCCGGATAATCTGGACAAGCGTGCTTATGTGATTGATGAGGCAATCGATTTGCTGGGGGATGAAATCGCTGTGATTCATATGAAGGACTACAGGCTGCAAAACGGTCAGAAGATCGAACTGGCCTGTGGCTTGGGCGAGATGGATTATACTCAGATTCTGCGGTTCGCAAAATATAAAAAGCCGCATATTCAGATGACGCTGGAAAATACGATGCCGGACAATGCGGAAAAAGCCCGGCTGTATCTGGAACAGCTTGCCGAAAAATTGTGATTCTTTCCTATCCTTTGCGGGCAGATGGGGGACTTGATTATGGATTTTCTTGAGATTATCAATGCCAAAGTAAAGGGTTCGCTGAGCCGTGAGCAGATTGAATTTTTTGTCAAAGCGGTGACCGAAAAAACAGTTCCCGATTATCAGATTTCTGCTCTTTTGATGGCGATTCGCCTGAAGGGCATGACGAAGCGGGAAACCAGGGATTTGACCTTGGCGATGGCGCACTCGGGCGAAATGCTGCACCCGGATGTGGGCGGTATTCCGGTGGACAAGCATTCAACCGGCGGTGTGGGGGATACTACTACGCTGGTTTTGACCCCCCTTGTTGCGGCATGCGGGGGCAAGGTTCTGAAAATGAGCGGTCGCGGGCTTGGTCATACCGGCGGAACGGTTGATAAGCTGGAATCCATTCCGGGGTTTCGGGTGACGCTGCCTCAAAACGAAGTGGTGGATATTGTAAGGAAGATCGGCTGTGCTGTCGTGGGACAAAGCGAGGAGCTTGCGCCGGCTGATAAAATTCTGTATGCCCTTCGGGATGTGACCGCAACCGTGCAATCCGTTCCGCTGATTACATCCAGCATATTATCAAAGAAGTTTGCATCCGGTGCGCAGGCCATTGTGCTGGATGTGAAGTTCGGCTCGGGTGCCATTATGGATACACTGGAGGACAGCATTAAGCTGGCGCAAACCATGGTGGAGATCGGGACAAGGGCAGGCGTGAAGCTGATTGCCGTGGTTTCCTCCATGGAGCAGCCCCTGGGCACCCATGTGGGCAATGCCCTGGAGGTTAAGGAAGCAATCGATATTCTGTCCGGCCGTGCCGCAGGTGATTTGAAAACGGTCTCCCTTTTCCTGGGAGAAAAAATGCTTGTGGCAAGCGAGGTGTGTAAGACAAACGAGGAAGCCAGAGCCCGGCTTGAAAATGCCATTCGGGATGGTTCCGGGCTTGACAAGCTCGGTCAAATGATTGAGGCACAGGGGGGCGACAGCCGGGTTTGCCAGAACCCTTCGCTTTTGCCTGCAGCGCCCATTATCAAGGACATATACGCCCCCTGCAGCGGCTATGTTCAGCAGATGGATACACAGGCCTTGGGCAATATCGCACAAAAAATGGGCGCAGGGCGCAGAACCAAGGAGGATGTGATTGATCCGGCAGTCGGCTTTGTGCTGAAGATCCGGCTGGGGGATTATGTGCAAAAGGGTCAGGCGATTGCCACCTTGCATTCCAAGGATGAAGAGTCCTTCCGGGAGGCAGAGAAGGGAATGCAGGAAGCGATCCGCTACTGTGATGTCCGGCCGTCTCCTGCGCCCCTCATCTATGCCGTGATTACCAAGGACGGGACTGAACTTTTTGACTAACGGGAGAAAAATCATGAAAAAAATAAGTATTATTGCGCTGATCTGTATTTTTATGCTCGGCTGTGCCCTGGCCGCCGAGTATCCCTCCAAGCTTGAAATGGACACCTATCAGGAAAAGCTGCTGAAAAATGCCATTCAGGACGGACAGTATGATGCTGCAACCGAAGAAAAAGGCGGGTTTGTCCTTTATTTTTCAGGCTATGCCCTGCAGACTGATTCGGATACGCTGACTGTCAATACCCAGATCAACGGCCTGATTCTCACCGAAGAGGAAGAGGGCGAAATTGTCCGGGATGTGCGGGGCGTAGGGGTCGGGGATACCCTTGAGCAGGTGCTGAATGCCTATCCCATGATGAATGAAACGCTGAACGGCACACGGGAAGAGGCTGTTTTGTATATCGAGGGCGAGCTTCCCGGTCAGGTGCAGATCGGCTGTCTGTTCAGGGACGGCCAGAATATTGACCGGATTGTGCATTCGGTCTATTCCATGGTCAATGGCGGCGTTAAGGTTCAAACGATTTGCTACACATTCGATGGGGATGCCGTGTGCCAGGTGAAATACGATTTTGCCGGCAGCGTAATCACGCTCCAGCAGGCGCAAACTCAGGTTGATGAATGCTGGGATAATTTTGAGGCAGCGGAGTATTCCTCCTCGGTTCGGGATGAAGGCTCCAAGGAAGCCTTCGGACGGGATGATTTGATTGTATCGGGGATTGATTTGTATAATCTGACACCCGATGAAGCCCAGAGCCTGTTGGGGGACGATTATGCCGAGGAATGGCTGAATGATGAGGATTGCATCTACTATGTGATGGAGTGGAATGCCGCCTCGATGATTTTCCAGTATGATATAAACCGGAATTTCCAGGGACTGATCGAGTTCTATATGGATGAGAATTTGCTGGAGGGTCCCCGGGGTATCTGCATCGGCGATGAACAGACGAGTGTCATTTCGGCTTTCCGGTGTGATGCGGAAAAGGTGGATGAGGCAACGAGCTTCCTTTATGGTTCCGGGGATGAGGCCGAATCAGCTGCGGCGTATTTCTATGCCGAAGGACAGGGGAATATCTATTATGCCTTTGAAGAGGATGATATTTCTGCCGGCATGGAGCTTGATTTTGTGGATGCGAGGCTATCACAGATTATTATCATCATAAACTGACGGAGGAAGAGATATGCGGATCGATCTTACCTGCCCTGTGGAGTTATGGCATTTTCAGATGCCGACACAGGCTTTACCGGTATGCACAGTTCAACTGTATAACCTGTCAGATAAAGCAGTTGTCAGTGTACAGGCATGCTTTCTTTGCTATGACGAAAACGGGGAACAGATTGCCCGGCATATCGAACGAGTTCAGGGATTGGATGCTCCGGTGCGCTGCGCCTTTGAAATGTCGGTGCAGCTGGAGGAGGGCATCAATGCAGGCGACATGGAGTTGATCATCGAAAAGGTCTGGTTCGAGGACGGGACGGTCTGGCGCAGAGGCGCAAACGCCCTGTCTGAGTACACCCCCGCCGATCCCCTGGATCAAAGGCATCTTGCTATTTTGCAGCATCTGGCCGGAGATGATGCCTCCTGCTATCCGTCAGACCAGGGGGCGGTCTGGATTTGCATTTGCGGCCGTGTCAACGGGGCCAATACGGATGAATGCAAGCGGTGTCTGCGTTCCAAGCATGATGTGTTTACCGAATACAACGAGGCGGAAATTGAGAAGGTTTTGTTCGCCCATGAAAGCGCGATGGAAGAAAAATTGCGCAAGGAGCGGGCCGAACAGGTGCGCTTGCTCAATGAGCGGGAAGAGAAACAGAAAAAGCGCCGCCGCATTGTCAAGCGAATCGTGATTACCTTTTCCTCCCTTGTCATTGCCGCTGCCCTTGCTTACGGAACCTATTTCCACCTGATTCCCTGGTATCGCTATAATAATGCGGTGAAGCAGATGAATTCTGCCCAGTATGATATGGCCAGGGAAACCTTTACCGATCTTGGAGATTATAAGGACAGCGCTGACTTGATTCTGGAGTGCGATTATCTGGAAGCTACGGATGCGCTGAATGGGAATACCTATACATCCCTGCAATCGGCACAGGAGCAGTTTGCTTCACTGGGCGATTATAAGGACAGTGCCACCCTGGTGCAGGAAGCCATCTATCGCCAGGCGGAAAAGCGCTTCAATGCCAAGGAATGGACACTGGCGCTGGAGCTTTATCAGCAGGTGCCCAGCTACAAGGAATCGGCGGACAAGCGCAAGCAGTGTGTGTATAACCGTGCGTCTGATTTGAAGGCCTCGGGAGAGTTTGACTCGGCTCGTGCGGATTTCCTGAGCCTGGGTTCGTACAGCGATGCCCAGACCCAGGCCTGCGAATGCCTGTATGAGCCCGCCACCTACGCATTGGAGCAGGAGGATGCCGAAACAGCCATTTCGCTTTTGTCCCAATTGGATGATTACCGTGAGTCCTCCGTTATGCTGCAGCAAGCCTATTATCTGTATGGCCAGCAGCTTTTTGAGGCCGGTGACTATACGGCCTCGGCAGATGCCTACCTGGCTGCGGGAAATTATCTGGATGCCTATCTGCAGGCAACGAAGTGCCTTTATCAGCCCGCGGTCAATATGATGCAAGAGGGAGACTATGCACAGGCGGCCGAGATGTTTGAAAAAATCATCAGCTACGGCGATTCGGCACAAAAAGCGGCGGAATGCTATTATTACCTTGGTATTGCCCTGATGGAGCAGGAGGATTATTCCGGAGCCCGTGCTTATCTGGAAAAGGCACAGGCCTACGAGCCGGCGGTGGATACTTTGAAGGAATGCATCTATCTGCCCGCCATGGAACAGCTCTATGCGGGGGAAAACGAGGCGGCTCTGGAGGCACTCAGCCAGATTCCGGGCTATAAAAATGTGGACGAAATATTGCCTGATTTGATTTATGAACAGGCTGTCAGCGCACGAAATGCAATGAATTATACGCAGAGTGCTGAGCTTTTCGGCTCTCTGGGCGACTATAAGGATGCAGAGGAGCAGTATCTGGAATCCCTCTATCTGGATGGAATCCGGCTGCTGGATGAAAGCAGTCTGGATTTGGCCATCGAACGCTTTACCGCATTGGGCAGCTACCTGTCGGCGGAGGATTATCTGCTTCAGGCAAAGATTAAGAAGGCCAGCATCCTTGTTGCCCAGGACCAGTGGACCGAGGCACGGGAGCTGTTGGAGGGCTATGAGGAAAATGCGGATGCAAAGGAAATTCTCAATGAATGCATTTATCAACAGGCTCTGGTTGCGCTGAATGATAATGATTATCAGCAGGCCGTGGAATATCTGAGCACCATCAGGGAGTATAAGAATGCACAGGATTTGTATGCATCCTGCGTGTATACCCTCGGTCAGGAACGGCTCGAAATGGGCGATTATTCCGCTGCGGCCCGGTTGTTCTATGCCATTGAGGATTATCAGGACAGCGCACAGTTGGCCGAACAGTGCTATGATGCCCAGTATGCCGATGCCTACGCCATTGCCAAGGAAGCCTATGAGCAAAAGGATTATAAGACGGCCGCTCAGACACTGAAGGATCTTGATATGGAAAACCTGAGCGAAAAGTATGCCGACCTGAAGGAAATCTGGCAGAAATCCGCTTACGCCTATGCAGAGTCGATTTACAAGCAGCACCCCTATGAGGCCTATCAGTACTACATTGCGCTGGGGGATTATGAGGATATTCAAACGAAGGTTCTGAAGCGCAATTGCTATCAGATTATTGGCTCGTGGCAAAGCAACAAGGGAATTTTGTTCGAATTCCATGGGGACGGAACCTGCACCATTGACGGCGTGAAAATGTATTATTTCTGCCTGAATAACACAATCAAAACAGGCCCCGCTATGGATGAATGGACAACGGAATACCGAATCAATGTGTTTAATGCGAGCGGACTGTCTATTTCCGTTAAGAAGAAGAACGGGTATGGTTCAAATTATAAGCTGACAAGGATAAGCGATGACTAACTCTTTCCGCAAAAAAATAGCGCACTATTCAAAAGATATATCCGAAAGCCGTCTGGATGTGCTGGACGGCCTTCGGGTTCTTTTCATTGCTCTCATCGCCTGGTTTCATATCTGGCAGCAGAGCTGGCTGTCCCCCTATCTGCAAATCGGGCAGCACATCATCAGCTTTGATTTTTTGCCCAGAGCCGGATATTTGCTGGTGGACGGCATGTTGCTGCTGAGCGGCTTATTGCTGTATTATCCCGTGGCACAGGGGCATGAATTCAAGACGGCTGCATTTTATAAGAAGCGGCTCATCCGCATTCTTCCCTCCTATCTGCTGTGCTTGATCCTGATGCTGCTTTTTGTTGCGCTTCCGCAGGGCTCTTACGGCACAAGTGCCGATCTGTGGAAGGATATTGTCAGCCATTTGACCTTTACCTTTAATTTTTCCTATGCCACCTATATTTCCACCCCGCTGAATGGCGCACTGTGGACGGTTGCAGTGGAAATGCAGTTTTATTTGCTGTTCCCCCTTCTGGCAAAGGCCTTTCGCAGGAAACCCATTGTAACATTTTGCACCATGTGCGCGGCGGCTTTTATATACCGGGCATGGGTCGGCACATTGGATGATACCACCCTTTATGTCAACCAATTCCCGGCTTTTCTGGATATTTTTGCCCTGGGCTTTGCAGGGGCGGAGTTGATCGTTTGCCTGCAAAAAAGAATGAAGAGTGAAAACAAGAAGGAAAAGCTGTTTTTTTCGGCATTGGCCGCTCTTGCCCTTGTTTTGCTCGTTCAGCTGATGCAGGATCAGGCCGGGTGCAACGGCTATCCGGCGATCCGGCAGGGACAAATGGACAGAAGGTTTTCCCTGGGCTGTATTTTGACCCTGCTGATGGTTTCCCTTTGCTTTTCATTGCCCGCCTTCCGCTTTGCATTCGGGAATCGGGGGATGGGGTTTTTGGCCTCCATTTCGTTCCAATTTTATATCTATCACCAGGTGCTGGCCGTTCAATTAAAGAAATATGGGATTCCCTTCTGCGAAACCAGCGAGCCCTGGTATACAGGCGATTTGACCTGGCAGATCAAATATACGGCGCTGTGCTTTGGAGGGGCACTGATCCTGGCCATACTGGTCACCTTCCTGTTTGAAAAGCCCGTTGCGAGATTGCTTTCAGGCATCGGCAAGCAAAAGAAAACAAGCGCAGATAACGGGTAAGCATCCAATCATCCTGCGCTCTCCCCAAAGGCAGCACAAAAACAGCCTGACTCGGTATGGCAAAATACAGATAGGCTGATGCGATGATGTGTTGCCTGTTGATAGAAAAAACAGGCATCCTTTTTCAATGGATCGATATAAAAAGGCAGACAAAATCCTGGAAATTCGGTTATATGCGCTGATTGCCTCAAATGGCTGACCGCTTATTCCTCATCCTCATCGTCGTATTTGCCGCGGATTTCATCAAATTGGGCGTCCGCCAGAAGCGCTTGCACGCCCTCATAGGATTGTTCATACATGACGGCGCCGTTCATCAGTTCTCTCCTGTAGCCTATTTCGGCCTTCCGCAAAAATTGATATGCGGAATCCAGGTCGGTATTCATTGCGCCGCCGATTGCCATTTCCCGCCCCAGGGCATAGCACAGGCTGGGATATTTTTCAAGCTCATAGGACTTCGTGATGACTTGATTGCCTTCCCACTCCTCGTCGATGATCAGGCTGGCCGCCATCCGATAGTAATAATTGGACAACTCCCTGTCCCTGACACCCCATTTGTCCCGGCTGTAGATATCACCGAGCTTATAGGCCGCATCGACTACATCATGCCTTGCCGCAATCTTAAAATAGGCAATGGCAAGGGAAAGATTTGGTTCGATATCACGGCCGTACAAATAGCAATAGCCCAGGTTCGAGATTGCCTGGGGATTCCCCATGGCCGCCGCCAGGTGGTAATACTCCACGGCCGTTTTGTAATCCTCTTTGATATACTGCTTCGCACCCTTGCTGTTCAGATAATTGGAATCATGCCACTCAATGGCATTGAAATCGGCGGCTGTCAAGGCAACTTTTTCCTTTTCCATCATATAGACCTCCTTGGTTGATCGACAAATGCATCAGGCGACCCCCATTGCCTGCCTGATGAAAATGAACGGGACTTACGAAGCCGGGAATTCTGCTCTGATGACATTGATTCCCAATGCCTTGGAGTAGGCAGCATTCTTAAAATCGTTTTCGCAGACATTGGCGCCCATGTTTTTTATGATAACCGCATCCTCGCAGATCCGGACATCCGTATCCTGGGTCTTCCGTCCCTTTTCCAGCGGCGCATCGCATAGAATGCGAAGATAATCAAGCGTGTTTATGAGCATTTCCTCCGGCAGGGCAGTGAAATGTCCGCTGATTTCTTCTGTGAGATGATTCAGATGGCTTTTTTCCTGTTCCGGGGCGGTGCCGCTTAGGGAAAAGGAACAAATTTCATGAGAACCGGCTTTTTCGCCGAATAAGGGTCTTTTTGATTGGTCAAGAAGAAGCTTGACAAAAACGCAACAGAGGGTGAGATACTGCGCCGCCGGTATTGCCATCCATACCCCCGTCAGGTCGAATGCCTTTGATAGGACGATCCCGGCGGGAATGACCAGCGCACCATTGAGGACGGAAATCACCGTAGACCAGCGATTCCTGCCCACGCTGATGTAATGATACAGCATGATAAAGGTCAATGCATCCCCTGGCAGGGACAGGGCGCAAATTCTGAGCGCATTCATTCCGATAGACATTGCCTCTGCTTCCTTCATGCCGTAGGCCGTGACGATTGGCTGTGCAAAAGCAAGCAAAATGAGCATAATGGAAACGGTGCTGATCAGCAGAAGACGCAGTGCCTGATTGAAACTGAATTTGATTCCGTCAAAATCCCCCTCCCCATACAGCATGCTTGATAGGGCGACCATGGTCTGACAGGCGCCCGCAACAAAGGCGGAGTCAAAAATCTGGCATAAGGAAACCACGGAAAAGGCAACCAGCGCCGTACTGCCCCCGAACTGCTGCACCAGTCCGTTCAGGAAAAGCATTTTGACCATGATCAGGACGGCGCCCAGGGTTCCGGATATGCCGTAAGACAGCAGCTCCTTCAGTCCGGTGAAAAAATGGCGGAAACTTCCCATGGATTTGAGGGAAAAATGGATTGTACAGTCTTTCCGGCGAAAGTGGCTCAGGAACATAACCAGTCCGACCAAATTGCCCAGCACGGTTGCAATGGACGCGCCTGTGATTTCAAGCCGGAAACCGGAAATCAGGACAAAATCGAATATCAGGTTGACAAGGTTGGAAACCAATATGATGGCCGAGGCGAACTGCGGCCGCCCCTCCGTGCGAATCAGGTAAACTCCGCTGATCATCATAAGGGTGATGGGCGTACCCAGGATCATGGGGATGTAATAGCTTTTTGTAAGCTGCTGAAGCGTCGGGTCGGGCGTGAGCAGCGCCACAATGCGATCGGCCAGGGCAAGCTGCACAACCATCAATACGGCGCTGATGACGGCCAGCATCATAAACGCCTGCGTAAAGATGCCGTTGCTTTTTTGCGTATCCGATTTGTTTTCTCCCTTGATTTTTGCGATGATTGTTGCGCTGGAAAGACCAAAAAGAATGCTGATTGCAACGTAAATCTGCACAATCGGGCTCATCAGATTCACCGAGGCAAAGGCATCGTTGCCCAGCGTTATATTCACGATTGTTGCATCAACAAGCATGGCAATGCTGTTGGCCATGGTTGTCAGCACCGTCGGGATAAAAAATTCAATAAATTTTCTGCGAACCAGCGTTTTTGTTCGATTCATGGGATGCACAGCTTTCGTTTTGTTGTTTCGTTGCTTGATGACCCGGATTTTCCGGCACATTTCTTTGATGGTTTCTTAAACAGCCTTAATAGATCTGCCGATCCTGCAGCCATTTGACAGACTGCCTGAGGGCTTCGATCGTTTTTGTTTCAAGAACGCACCGGGCCTTGCACTGCCTTGCCAGGCTGAATCGATCAGCCAAATCAATTTGACCATCCCCCAGGGCAAGATGATTTTTCGGCGGCATCTCGAGCCCATCGTGAATGTGAAAATGAACCAATCGATTTTTGTGCTCCAGAATAAACGGCATGTCCTGTTCCCGGGTGCTTTTGGAATGCCCGATATCCCAGGTCAAGCCAAATTTCGGGCTTTCCAGCAGAAAATTGATCGCTTCTTTTTCATACCGGCGAAATCCGTCCGTATTTTCAATGGCAATGATTATATCGCTGCCGTCAATCCATTCTTCACACAAATCGCGGAACAGGGAAAATGACTTCATATATCTGTCAAAGTTTCGCTCATACATCTGCTCCTTCCGATCCGGCAGGGTGATGAAAATTCCGTGATTCAGGTGCATATTGATTACCAGGCGCTGCGTGCCGTCCCCATTTTTGTTGCGCAGCGGGAGCAGGGCTTTTGCAACGTAAATTGAACGCCGGACCGTTTCAAGATAGGCACCGGAAACCAGTGGATTAAAATCGGCAATATTCAGATTCTCATCCAGATGAATGGTAAAATAAATCCCATGCTGTTCGCCGATGGCCAGCAGGCGGTCTGTCTGCTCCAGACAATCAATTTGATACTCCGGGAAATTCATGTTTAATTCAATGAACTGAAGCCCCAGACTGCGGCACAGCAAGGCGTTTTTCTCCAGCGTGTCGTTTTCAATCAACGTGGGCATTCCGAATTGAATCATTTGAGGCACTCCTTTTCATTCGGATTGAGGCTGCTAAATCAGCCTGAGCTTTTAATAGCAGAAACAGCTTTTTGCATGACAAACAGCCTGATTGGTGTTATTCCGGCACGAGACCAATATATCATGCGGGATTCGGATTGTCAAGAATAATTTTCCCTGGGCACGGTGCGATGCTCTTGCTTATCGGGTCAGTTGACTGCATGACCGGTGTTAACAGGGAATCCGAGCTTGCTGACAATCCCGGCGGAATTGGAAATAAGATCACACGATTATACTCAAAAAAAACAGGCCTCTCCGCTTGAGGGGGAAGCCTGTTTATCATGGATCGGGCAATTGATTTCGGCGCATTGATGCTGAATCCTGAGGCGATCAATGCTTTTGCCAGTCCTTTTCCTTCAGGTTGGTGTAAATATAAACAGCGGCAGAGACGGAGGAGAACAGGAACATGACAACGGATATGGCGGCGGCCAGCTCATATTTGCGGGAGGAGAATTGCTTTCGCAGGTAAACGCCCAATTGCAGCGGGCTGTTTGGTCCAATCAGGTACGGCGTGGTGAAGGAGGAAATGATGCCCATGAAAATGAAGGTGGCGGCAATCAGCACATCGCCGATGGACAGGGGCAAGATCATCTTGAAGAAGATCCGGATTCGCCCGGCGCCCACATCCCTTGCACTTTCGATAATGGAGCTGGAAATGCCGGACAAAGAAGCGGTGATAATCATGGTGGCGAAGGGGACATTGAACCAGACCTCCATCACCAGAATACCCTTGATGTTATACAGCAGTCCGGGCTTGAAATTATACAGCGGGCTCGTTTCCGGCAAAAGCAGGGATAACCTGTTCAGCAAACCGGAGTCCGAAATAATCAGCTTCATGGCATACACCGCAACCAGCGAGGGAATGAACCGGGGCAAAAGGTACATGGTGCCGATGAATTTGGCGATTTTGGACTTGGAAAAGCGCAGGAACATGGCCAGCAGATAGGAAATCACGATGGAAAGCAGCAGACCCAGCCCGGCAACCTCCAGGGTAAACAGGATGTTTTTGCGGGCTACCTTGTTCGTGAACAGATAGGTGTAGTTATCCAGTGTGAAGGCACCCGTTTTCTCATCCATGAAGCTTTCTGCCACCGTATTGATGATGGGGTAGACAATGATTCCCAGCGCAATAATCAGCGCAGGCAGCATCATTCCAATCAGAACGAGGTTTCTTTTCCATTGACTTTTCTTGGTCAGCATCAGAGCGCCTCCAGACATAGCAATTTAAGTTAGGGAAAGCACGGAGTGCAGATGTAATCCGGTCATCGAAACGGGCGGAATACATCCGCATTCCCTTTATACCGGGCGGCCGCGCCGCCCCGGGGGAGGTCCCCCGGGAGCGCAGCGTTTTTACCCATTACTGATACAGGACATACTCCTGCCAGAGAGGATAGAGTTCATCAGCCCACAGGGTGCCGATGGTGATGGGGGAGTAGCCGGACAGGCCATTGACCAGTTCCTTCGCATCGGATTCGATCAAAGAAGCATCGATGGCGGGCACAGCAGCCATTTCTTCCAGGCAGATCTTCTGGCCTTCGGGAGAGATGACATAGGCAACGAAATCATAGATACCCTCGCACTGATTGCCGATGGAGGCAATGGCGAAGCAGTCCAGGTTGCCGGTCAGGGGCATATCGGACAGCTGCATCATGCGGGTGGTGGCGGGCAGAGTGCCGGCAGTCACGTTGGTGATGGTCTGGTCAGCCCAGGCAGCGATGATGTCCACTTCCTGGTTGATCAGCAGATCCAGCGTGCCCTGGTTCTTGGTGGGATACAGCACGTTGCCGCCGGACTGATACATATAGGGATGGAGCTTGGCCAGCCATTCGAGGCCTTCGGTATAGCTGTCAACCCAGGCAGTATCGGAAGAAGTCCAGGATGCCTTGTCCATGAAGCGGTACACATTGGAGATAACGAAGGACTTGCCGGCGCCGCCGGTGTCGGGCTCGTTATAGGCAAAGCGGCCGGGATGGGCAACGCACCAGTCATACAGCTCTTCCCAGGTGGTGGGCACTTCGTCATCGGGGATGCGGGCAGAGTCATAGGTGAAAACGACCATGGTGGCACGATAGGGCAGCAGCTTGGTCTTATAGTCAGACACGGTAGCGGTGATGTTTTCATAACCGACAACCTTGCTGAAGTCCCAATCAACGAACAGATCCTCGCCGCAGCGGGCTGCATAGGTGGCGATATCCTCGGTGGAGCAGCACAGCAGGTCGAAACCGGAATCGGTCACGCCGGCCTGATAGGCGGCCACAACGCGGTCAACCAGACCTTCGTCGCCCGTACCGGACATGATATGCTGATACTCGATGTAGTACTTGTCCTGAGAGGCATTGAAGTTGTCGGTCAGGATGGTGAACAAATCACCGAAGTTCTGGGAACCGGTGGTCCACAGGGTGAAGGTTTCGGGCTCGGCCAGAGCGGTGCAGCACAGCACCATGACCAGCGCCAGTGCCAGGCAAAGAACCTTTTTCATGGGGGTACCTCCTTTTTATTTTTCATAGCATTTCACATGCTATAAAATACGCTTGAATGCCTTATTCCGCAAGCTGCTCGTGCTTGGCGGTAAAGTACATGGTGACGGGATCGCCCTTGGAGTAATTCTTGGACTCCTCATCGGACACGAAGGCCTTGACCAGACCGTAATCGGTGTCCATGGTCATTTCCACATAATGCCCCAGCAGCATGATGGTGCGGACATAGCCGTCCAGATCGCCTCCCGTGCCATGGGAAACCCGGACATTCTCGGGACGGATTGCGATGGGATGACCCTCTTCGATCTCCAGGAAATTCATTTCACCGATGAAGCCGGCGATATATCTGGAGGCGGGATGGTCGTAAATTTCGCTGGGCGTGCCGCACTGCTCGATGGTGCCCTTATTCATAACCACCACCCGGTCAGACAGCGCCATGGCCTCTTCCTGGTCATGGGTGACGAACACCACGGTGATGTTCAAGTCGGTCTGAATCTTGCGCAGCTCCTCACGCATCTGCTGACGGATTTTCGCATCCAGCGCGGAGAAAGGCTCGTCCAGCAGCAGAACCTCAGGCCGCAAAAGCAGGCTGCGGGCAATGGCAATACGCTGCTGCTGACCGCCCGACATCTGCCCGGGATACTTGGTTTCCGAGCCGCTCATCTTGACCAGAGCCAGCATCTCCATGATGCGCTCCTTGCGCTCGGCCTTGGGCACCTTACGCAGCTTCAGACCGAAATCCATGTTGTCATACACGGTCATATGGGGCCACAGGTTATAGGCCTGGAACACCATGGCCGTGGGACGCTTTTCGGGCGCAAGGGCGATAATGGACTTACCGTCAATCAGAATATCGCCGCTGTTCAGATCCTCAAAGCCGCCGATGGTGCGCAAAATGGTTGTTTTGCCGCAGCCCGAAGGCCCCAGCAGCGTAACCAATTCGCCCTCATGAACCGCAATGGACACATCCTTGACACCGTCCGTGGCGTTGTACATTTTGGTCATGTGCACCACTTCGAGCTTGACGTTGTTTTCGACAGTTTCCTTTTCAAATTCTATTTCAGACACGGGATTATCCTCCTTGTGCGGTAAGTTCTGATGAATTTAGCCCATCTTGAAGCCCTTGGACATGGTATCAGCGCCGATGTACTTGCGCATGAGCAGCAGCAAGAGCAGGTTGGGCAGCACGATAATCAGGGCAAACACCGCACCGGCGGTGGCAGGGAAGTCCAGAATAACGCCGTACATTTCGGTCATCATGGTGCGGTAGTTGGGAAGACCTACCATCAATGTACCGATGTTTTCACCCAAAGATCCGATGAAGGAATACAGCGCAGCTACGGCAATGCCCGGCCAGGCAATGGGCAATGTCACATAGAAGAAGGTGCGGATCGGACCTGCGCCCGCATCCCGTGCGGCTTCCTCCTGGTTGCGGGGAACGGATTTGAAGGTGCCCACAGGCAGCCAGATCATCTGCATCATGGAGCCCATCATATGAATGAGCAGAACGCCGAAGAAGGAACCCATCAGACCGATTTTGTAGTAGATGATACCGATGGAGGTGTAAATACCGATCTTGGGGAAGGCGTTGCCCAGCAAGAACAGGAACATAATCAGCTTTCGCCCCGGGAAATTGAACCGCGCCAGCACATAGGCCGCCGGAATGCAAATCAGCATGCTCAATCCCGTGGAGGCAAAGGCAAACAGGAAGGAATTGAAGATGGATGTGCCGGTATATTTCTGACCCATCACATATTCCCACCAGTTAAAGCCCCATTCCGTGGGGATAATGGAGGGGTAGTTGTAGGTGTTGGCAAAGGCCAGTGTGAACATGTAAACCAGCGGTCCATAGAAAAACAGCATGAACACAATCAGCACGGCGATAGCGCCTGCCCTCTTTTTCCCGATGGACCGCACGACGCTTTTGGGCGTCATGGCATTGACAACGCTCATTTTCTTTCCTCCGGATGTTTGATCGAAGTAGATTTCTTTCCGAATTCTGCAAGGGACTGATACAAAATTCAGGGAAACAGCATCCTATCCCCAAATACAACAACATTATACCATGATTTTGCCATATTACAATGTATATTCTGGTTAATTTTGACCAGATTGTACATCTGACCTTCTTTTTATTCATTTCAAGAGAAAAATGGATCGGCAGATGAAATATATGAGGAAATGCGGCCTTTCCTAAATTTTTCGCGGAAGCATTGACATAAAGCGGATTTTGATATATCCTTTTGCTGTAAAATGACGGCGAAGGGGGGGACGGGCAATGAAACGGATCGGCAGGAATCTGGGGCTGCTTTTGCTCTGGCTGGGCATCTGGTGGGGAATTTCCGCCCTTGTCGGGAATGCCCTTCTGCTGCCCGGCCCGAAGGATACCTGGCTTGCCCTTTCGTCCCTGGCTGTTACGCAGGCCTTCTGGCAGGATACCCTGCTGAGCCTGGGGCGGGTGCTTCTGGGCTATTTACTGGGGGTTCTGTCCGGAAGCATACTGGGAATGGTGTGCTATTTTGTCCGCTCGGTGGGACTGATTCTGGAGCCTGTCAAGCACATTCTTCGGGCGACGCCTGTGGTTTCCTTCATTATATTGGTATTATTATGGCTGAAAACGGGCATGGTTCCGGTTTTTATTTCTTTTTTAATGGTGCTTCCCCTGATGTGGACGGCCATGCAGGACGGATTGGCGCAAACATCCGGCTCCTTGCTGGAAATGGCCAGGATGTACAGGTTCCGGAAATCGCAAAAGCTTTTCAAAATCTATTTTCCGTCCTTATTGCCTTCTTTTTTGACATCCTGCAAAAATGGAATCGGTCTTGCGTGGAAGGCCGGGATTTCGGCGGAGGTTATCGCCCGCCCGGTGCAGGCCATCGGGGCGCGGCTGCAGGATGCCAAGGTCTATCTGGAAACCCCCGAGCTTTTTGCATGGACGGGGGTGGTCATTATTCTATCACTTTTGCTTGAAAAGCTGTTGACCCTGCTGACCGGGCTGGTCAGGCACAGGATGGTAAGACAATGATTCAATTTTGTGATGTGACATTCGGCTATGACAATAAAGTCATTTTTGAACACCTGACATGCACTTTTCCGCAGCCCGGGAATATCGCCCTGATGGGACCTTCGGGTGACGGGAAAACCACGCTGTTAAGGCTTATTTGCGGGCTTGAAAAACCGTGGTCGGGCACAATCCAGGGGACAGAGGGGCTGAAAATTTCCTATTTATTTCAGGAAAACCGGCTTTTGCCCTGGTGCAGTGCCCTTGAAAATCTGAGCCTTGTATGCCAAAGAGAGCAGGCAGAGCGTATGCTGGATTTACTGGGCATCGACAGCCCGGATAAGCTTCCTTCGGCCTTCAGCGGAGGTCAGCAGCGCAGAATTGCCCTGGCCCGTGCGCTGTGCTTCGGCGGGGATTTGCTGATCATGGATGAGCCCTTCAAGGGGCTGGACGAAAAAACCAGGCTTGTTTGCATCAGGCAAATCTGGAAATCCGGGATGCCTGTGATCTTTACAACCCATGACGAGCAAGAGCCTGAGATGCTTGATGCCCGCATTTTCCGGACAGAGCAGATGAAACAAAGAGATTGATTTGCAGTCAAATGGTTTATTTTGGGGGAGGAGTCAGTATGGAAAACAGGGAACGGCTCGGAAGCCGTCTTGGCTTTATTTTGTTGAGTGCCGGGTGTGCAATCGGCTGCGGCAATGTCTGGAAATTTCCCTGGATGGCCGGGGAGTACGGCGGAGGCATTTTTGTATTTGTCTATCTCATTTGCCTTGCGCTGCTTGGACTGCCGATCATGACGATGGAGTTTGCGCTGGGCCGGGCATCCCAGGCAAGCTCCGTGCGGATGTACCAGAAGCTTGAAAAACCGGGGCAGAAATGGCATATCCATGGGTATGTTGCCATGATGGGCAATATTGCCCTCATGTGCTTTTATACCGTTGTATGCGGCTGGATGATCTACTATTTTGTCCGGTTTCTCAGCGGAAATCTGGAGGGCTTAAGCTACATCACGGCCAACGAATTGGAAGGCATTGCGGGCAACAATCCGTTTGAAAATATGACCTCAAATGCCCCGGTCAATGTGATTTATATGCTCATCACGGTTGCTTTGGGCTTCGGCATCCTTTGCTTTAATCTGCAGGGAGGGCTTGAACGCATCACGAAATATATCATGGTTGTGCTGCTTATTTTGATGGTGGTGCTTGCAATCCACAGCGGTACCCTTGAAAAAGCAGCGGAGGGCTACAAATTCTACCTGGTGCCCGATTTCAGCAAAATCGACGGCACCATCATCGTGGCTGCCATGAACCAGGCCTTTTTCACCCTCTCGCTGGGGATCGGCGCAATGGCGATATTCGGCAGCTATATCGGAAAGGATCGCTCGCTTTTGGGAGAGAGCCTCAATGTGATTTTGCTTGATACGGCGGTTGCTCTCATGGCCGGTCTCATCCTGTTCCCGGCCTGCATGAGCTACGGCATAGAGCTTGATGCGGGGCCGAGCCTGCTGTTCAACACCATGTCCACGGTATTTTGTTCCATGGAGGGCGGACGCTGGTGGGGCACGTTGTTCTTCATGTTTATGATGTTCGCGGCATTTTCCACCGTGATTGCGGTGTTTGAAACGATTCTGGCCAGCATCCGGGAGATGACCGGCTGGAAGCGCCCGAAGGCGTGCCTTGTATGCGGCATCGGGATTGCCCTTCTTTCCCTGACCACTGCCCTTGGCTACAGCGTGCTTGACTTTCATCCCTTTGCATCCGATACCGTATGGCTCGATTTCTGGGATTTTATTGTGTCTACCAATCTGCTGCCCGTGGGCTCGCTCGTATTTGCCTTGTTCTGCTGCTCGAAAAAATACGGGTGGGGCTGGAACCAGTTTGTGGCCGAGGCCAATGCCGGCAAGGGGCTGAAGATCAAAGGCTGGATGAAGCCGGTGTTTATGTACATTGCCCCCGCAATCGTTGCCGTGCTGTATATCTATAGCCTGATTACATTTAAGTGGAAATAAGCCGGGGAAGTGCAGGCTTTACAAAAAATTCATTCTTTTGTTCCTATTCTATGGTATAATAAATTGTGCTCTTTGGATGTACAGGTGCATCCGGACCGCATATCCTGCTCAACCGGAGGTTTGTACATGATTTCGGCAGAAAAAATCAGCAAGCGTTACGGCAATTTGTTTGCCGTTCGGGATGCATCCTTTTTTGTTCCAAAGGGGCAGGTTCTTGGATTATTGGGTCAAAACGGGGCGGGGAAAACAACCCTGATGAACATATTGACGGGATGTCTTGCGCCCTCGGGCGGCAATGTGCTCATCGGCGGGCATGACATCATCACCCAGCCCCGTCTGGCCAAGCATCTGATCGGCTATTTGCCCGAGGTCGCGCCGCTGTATGATGAAATGACAGTCTGGGCGTACCTTCGGTTCGTCTGTGAACTGAAGGATGTTGTATCGGATCAGATTGATTCCCATTTGGCGGAAATATGCGAAAAAGCCGGAATTTCCGATATAAAGGGGCGGGTGATCGGCCATCTGTCCAAGGGCTACAGGCAGAGAGTCGGCCTTGCCCAGGCGTTGTGCGGCAGCCCGGAAATTATTATTCTGGATGAGCCGACGGCCGGGCTTGACCCTGTTCAGACCACCGAATTCCGTACCCTGATCAGGCAGCTGAAGGGCGAGCATACCATTATTCTATCCTCTCATATCCTGAGCGAGGTAGAAAATATCTGCGAACGGGTGCTGATTCTGCACCGGGGGAATCTGGTCAGCGATACCATGATGCATTCCATGAGGGGAAACAAGGTGCGTTTGCGCGCCTCCATTGCCGGGGGAGAAAATACGATTTTGCCTGCTTTGCACAGGCTCGAGCATATCGAGGATGTACAGGTCGTACGCGGGTCTGTTCCGGGCGTATGTGATGTGATTTTGCAGGCACCCCATGATGCCCAGATCGAACGGGAGCTTTTTACCCTTTTGAGCGCCATGCATGCGCCCCTTTTACGCCTGTATCCTGTCAGCCAGTCGCTGGAGGATATTTTCCTGCGCTCGATTGCAGAACAATCATAATTGGAGGACCCTTTATGCACGCTGTCTTTAAGCGGGAATTGCAAGCTTATTTTTATACGCCTTTGGGCTATGTATTCATGGGCGTTTTTCTGTTCTTTGGTTCAATCTTTTTTATCATGGGGAATCTGGCCGACAGGTCGTGCAATCTGCTTTCCCTCTTGTCCAATATGAGCTATTTGTGGATGCTGCTGTCCCCGGTTTTGTGTATGCGCCTGATCACGGGGGATGCCAAGGGCTGTGACCGGTTGCTTTTTTCTTCCCCTGCATCCCTTGTGGGCATTATCGGCGGAAAATTTCTCGCCGCAACGGCCGTATTATGCGGCACGGTGGTTCTGTCCTTTGTCTTTCCGCTGCTGACGGCATTGTACGGCACATTGTATCTGGCGGAAACCTTGACCGGATATCTGGGATTTTTCCTGCAGGGGTGTGCCTTTATCGCCCTGGATTTGTTTATTTCCTGCTTTGCCAAGACACAGGTGGTGGCTGCCGTTTCCTGCTTTGGAGTGAATTTGCTGCTATGGCTGAGCGATGTGCTGGCTCAGGCCCTGGATGTTTCCTTTATCTCCGATGTTTTGTCCTTCATCAATCTGTATGAGAGAATCGACCCGTTTCTCAGCGGCCAGATGAGCTTTGCGAATATAATATTTGATTTGTCCTTTATCGGTGTGATGCTGTTTCTGTGTGTGCGGGTGTTGGATGCAAGACGCTGGAGGGAAAGCTAATGAAGCAAAAGAAAAAGGCTCCGGCAATAAAGGCGGTTAATAAAAAGCAGCTTCGCACGCATTCCCGTTTGATGAAATTGCTTTCCAACAGAAAGCTGCGCTGCGGTGCGCTGTCCGTGTTCCTGACAATCCTGATGATTGCTGCCGTGGTGCTGATCAACAGTTTGGCTTCATCGGTGGAAAATAAGTGGGCGCTGACGGTGGATTTTTCCTTCAATAGCCTGACCACCCAATCAGAAACCACCAAGGCCGTGCTGCAAAGCCTGCAGGATGATGTGCACATTTATTTTGTTCATTCCCAGTCGGGGGATATTTCCGATTCCACTGTTCTGACAGCCGATTCCATATCTTCTATTCTGAACCGGTATGCCGTGTATGAGCATGTTACCTGGTCGGAGGAAAACATCGTCAAAAATCCTACCCTGGCCAGCCGGTTTGAGGATATGCTGGGGGAAAATGCTGTTTCCTCCAATTGCCTGATTGTCTGGTGCGAGCAAAAGAATCGGGCAAGGGTTCTGACGGAGGACGATTTCCTTTCCATTTCCTATAATACGAATGGCTATTATGAGGCCAGCGGCTATTCCTATGAAAAATGCCTGACGGAAGCCATTTTGTATGTATCCCAGGAGGAGCTGCCCACCCTGCAATTCCTTTCCGGACATGGGGAATTGACCGCAAGCGATACGGAAGAGATGGAAAGCATGCTGGTCAGCAACAATTATCAGGTCAAGCGAATCACGCTGGCCGATGAGCTGGATGTTTCCTCTCCCTTGCTGATCCTGAGCCCCCAATTGGATTTTTCGGACAGCGAACTGGAAAAGCTGCTGGATTTTGCCAAGGAAGGCGGAGATTTTTTCATCATCTCCTCCTATTCAGACCCTGTTGACCTGACAAATTTTAATCAGCTGCTCAGCTTGTACGGCGTGACCCCGCTTGATGGATTGTGCGTGGCCAAGGAAAGCGCCGAGGGCAGCTATTACGAATCCACAGCCATTCTCATCCCCTATATGCAGACAACAGAGGCCACAGAATCCCTTGTTTCAGCGGGCAAGGACATTCTTTTGCTCACCGGCGCACGAGCCTTTGAGCGGACAGCAGAAATGAGCAGCTACCTGACGGTGGATGTCCTTCTCAAATCGGGAGAGGCCTATTTGCGGGATTATAACGATGGCTCTGAATCATTGGACCAGCAGCCCCAGGACCCGGAGGGGGAGTTTACTCTGGCCGTGCTTTCTACCCGGGTTCAGACAAACGGCAATCGGTCCAGCGCCTTCATTATCGGCAACTCCAGTGTATTTCTGGATTCCTGGATTTATACAAACACCCATGCTTCCGAATTTTTGCTTCAAATGCTAAAGACATTGCAGGGTCAGGAGCCCATCAACCTCGATATTGTGCAAAAACCCATTGCGCGGAACACCATGACCTATCAGTCTCTGGCATTGCCTACGATTTTGTCCCTGCTTTTGCCCATGCTGGTGCTGGCTGCGGCTCTGATTGTGCTGCTGCCCAGAAAAAATAAGTAAAACAAAGAGGAATGCATCTTGCTAAAGGTTCAGAGGAAAGCCCCCAAAAAACGGTCAAAATGGCTGCCCGTTTATATTCTGACGGGGATTATAGCGGCTTGTGTTTGCACTGCTTTGCTGCTTTCCCATTTGAATACCACCCAGACCCCCCAATATTACGACAGGGGAGCATGCACCCTTTTTACCTGCGAAGAAAATAATATTGAATCGATTACTATCACGCCCAAATCGGGAAGCAGCTATATGCTTTTGTATGAAGAAGGCAATCTTATTCTGGCAAGCGACGATTCCGTCACCCTGCGTGAAGCCATGCAGGATGCTATTTTGCTTTGCGCAAAGCAAATTGATGCCTATGCGACGGTCTGCGATACGGCACAGGAGACTATTGAGCTGTCTGATTATGGTTTGAATCCCCCTTTGGCCAGCATGACCGTTCAATGCGTGGATAAAACGGAATGCACCTTATTGCTTGGCAGCAAAACCTATTCCGAAACGTCCACCTATTATGCGATGATTGCCGGGGACAGCAACCTGTATACCGTCACAGAGGACGTGTATGATGCCCTGAATTATGAGCAAAAATCCCTGTATCCCGTACAGGAGCTATCCGTTCAGGCCGATTTGATCGACCGCATCACCATCACCACCCCGGACAGCGTTTTTTCTGCCTACTATACCCAAAGCGGCTGGATGATGGACGAGCCCTTTGTGTATCCGCTTGATACCTCAAAAACGGATAGCATGCTGGAAAAGCTGGAGGATATGCTGTTTGCCCGCTATGTAGGGGAACTTGATGAATTGGATACAGAAGAAATCGGCTTGTCATCTCCCAGACTCACATTAAAAATAGACTTTGCCGCCTCCGTTTTGACCGTGCCGGATGAGGATGGCAATGAGTATACCTTTGATATTCCGCCCTCTTCCATCGAGATTTCCCTTGGCGCTTACATCAACGAGGCATCCTTTTATATGCTCTATGAGGGCAGCGTATATGTGGGAACGACCATCACCTATTATTTCCTTGAGCATTTTGATGCGGAAAATATGTATCTGCAAAATCCTGTTAATTTTGCTTCGAATAATTTGTCTGCCCTTACAATTGAACGGAATGGGCAGACGATGCATTATGATATCACCATGATTGAACGGGTGCTGGAAAATAACGAATTGGAAACGGACGAATACGGCAATATATTGTATGATGTGGCGCCCTATTTGGACGGTCAGAAGGTTGACAGCACCGATTTTCTGCGCTTTTATCAGGCCCTGGTCAATTTAACCCCGGAGGGGCGGCTGAACCGGGACTATATACCCGATGGGGAGATTGTGTGCGCCCTGTCCATTACGAACGCCGATGGTTCCATCACCAGAAAAATCACATTCCGGAAAATGAACAGCGTTTATCTTGCCGTGGGCGTTGACGATGTGTATCTGTATTACATCAGCCTGGATGCGCTGGAGGCAGCTTTGGATAGCTGATTTTGAGCTGCAAAAAATGACCGCCGTCCCTTGCATGAAAAGCGCAGTTTTTCATGGCTTGATCCGGCGGTATTGGCTCATAGACGGACTTTGCAGGAAAAGCATCAGTCTTGCAAAATGGCGTCTGATTCGGACAGATATTTATTGACCAATAGGTCTCCGAGCCCCCTTACGGCTGCGGAATTGTCGGCAGATGCATGGATTAACCGGATTCCCGGCAAGGAGCTCCGGACAATATCAAAATACGGCCCGTATTGCCTGGTCAGCGCACCGCCCAGCACAATATAATCCGCATCGATCATCTGCTGCAGCGATGCAATGCTTTCGCCCATGTGCTTTGCCGATGTATTGAGCAGGGATACGGCCAGAATGTCATTTTCGGCGGCACGTTCAAAAATATCTGAAAGAGAGGGCGCGTGGGGGGAAGGAATATCGGACAAAAGATGAGCGGAATAATCGCGGCACACCGCAATGCCCGAAGCAATGACCTCCAGACAGCCCTTGCGGCCGCAATTGCAAACAGGGCCGGTTATGTCGCACAGCATGTGTCCGAATTCTCCGGCCTTGAAACGGTTTCCGCGATAAAGCCGGCCATCCAGAATGATGCCGCTTCCTATTCCGGCATCGGCATCGATATAAATCATGGTAGAATTTTCCGGAATATTTTCGGCATTATAGCGAAACTCGCCCCAGGCGATGGCGTTCGTGTCCTTTTCCAATATCACAGGCACCTGAAACTCTTTTTTGATGTAGTCTGCCAGTTTCAGGTAATGAATCCCCTGAATGTTCGGCGGAGTCAGAATCATTCCCTGCTCGGAATCGATGGGACCGGGCAGGGAAATGCCGATTCCGATGAATTTGCCGAATGCACTGTCCACATCTATCAAAATTCTTTTAATAATGTTATAAATCTGATTAACAAATGTCACAGGATTGTTAAGATCGGGATTGCTGGGCAATACGCAAAGGTTCAGAATAGACCCGTTCAGATCCATAACGGCGGCAATTGTCTGGTAGATATTGACATGGACACCGACCGTGTACCCGTATTTTGAATTGATTTGCCACTTGACGGACTTGTCCCGGCGCGGCTTGCCCTCGTCTGATGCGGCGCTGACAAGACCTTTTTTGAGCAAATCGTCGATCACATTTTTTGCGGTCATGAAGGTCAGCCCGGTTACCTCGGATAATTCCTTTTTTGTGCTGCAGGGATGCCTGTATATATAGTTTAAAATGGTTCTTCTGTTGATATTTTTCAGCCTGAGGGAATCATCCATGGGGGACACCTGCTTTCTTCCGGGGAGGAAATAAATCTGCAATATAGGTTTACCATACTCCGCAGAAAAAATCAAGTGGAAAATGATGATTCTTTTTTTCTGCACAAGTCATATTAAAAAATTTTTAAAATGTATTGACAAAATTCATTGGTTGTTGTAGACTATGGTCAGCGGGTTTGAAGAAACCCAAATATTTAAAGGAGGATTCCTCTATGAAGAAAACCCTTTCCTTTCTTCTCTGCCTCGTTCTTGCACTCGGGATGCTGACCAGCGTGTCCGTTGCAGAAGAAAAGCGCGTTGTTACGGTTGCCTGCCGCAACGAAACCTGCAAGGATGAGCTTGAGTCCGACCTGTACAAGGAACTCGGTGAAGAATTGGGCTGCGAGTTCAAAGTGACCTACTATGCAGATGAAGAAGCATTTGCAACGATGCTTGCCAGCAATGATCTGCCTGACATTTTTGTTCCTAACAAGATGACGCAGATTATGCTCGAAAGCGGCTTACTGCTCAACCTGGATCCTTACATTGACGAATATTGCCCGAATCTCAAGAATCCTTCCTGCGTCAACTCCATGGAGCTTTCCCGGCAGTTGATGAGCACGGACGGCGGATTGTATCTCCTGCCCACTTGCATCGGCTTGCATAAGTACGAGTTGGGTAATGTCAGCAATCTGACCCGCGGCTATGTTCTCCGCCTTGACTACTACAAGGAACTGGGCTGCCCCGAGATTCACAATGACGATGATTATATCAATGTCATGATTCAGATGCTGAATAATCACCCCATCAACGAGGACGGCACTCCAAACCTGCTCTATGGTGTAGAAAGATCCATGAGCGACATGGGCGGCTATCATTCTGCATTCAAGACCAGCATCGCCGTTAATACTTGGGCTAACTATCAGTACAAGAATGACATTTTCACCAACGAAGTTTATGACGGCTATCTGGATGTTGAACATTCCAGATATTGGGATGATATGGCTTTCCAGAACAAAATCTATCGCCTTGGCTATTATGATGAAGACAGCTTTATCATGACGGGCTCCGAATGGTCTGCCAAGTGCGAAAAGGGCAAGTACATGGGTCTCTACTGGGAGGATACCAGCCTGTATAAGGCTGCCAAGGAAGCAGATCCCGATACCGATACCGGCTACTTCGTTGTTCCCTCTGACGGCATGACGAACTACATCAACTGCTACATGGTCATGGGTCAGATGCCTAACTACTATTGCTGTGTCAGCAAGGATACCAAGAACATTGATCTGGTCATGAAGCTGTTCAACTACATGTATGATCCCGATTATATGCGCTATATGTATTGCGGTAAGCAGGGCGAAACCTGGGACTACGATGAAAACGGCGTGCCGTATATGTTCGAACAGGCTCTGGCAGACCGTGCCGAAGTAACCGATTACTGGGACAAGGGCGAAGGCAAGGGCGGCCATGGCGGTTCCTATTACATCGGCGGATATGCCGCTTCTGTGTTCTGCAGCGATGGATATCCGATCGATATCAGCCTGAGCAAGGCAGACGGCATTGCGAAATCGGATGGCCTGCATCTGCGTATTGCTGAAGCCTACAATGTGGATTATTGGATGGAAGCCTACACGGCCGTTGAAAAAGACTTCCGCAATGATATCGGTGAATCCGTATCTGCCTGCATCAATGATGTTGATTCTGCTGATGTCAGAGTCATTCAGGCCTGCGATGATATCCTGACTGCCAACATGGCAACCCTCATCATGAGCGAGACCGAGGAAGAATTTGAGGCCAATAAGGCGGCTGTTCTGGAAGAACTTGCAGCCACCGGCGAAGCTGAAGTGTTCGAACGTTATAAGGCAAAGTGGGATGCCATTGTTGCGATTATGCAGCCTTTGCATGATGCTGGCTTGGCAACCTATGGTCTGGAGCTTTACAGCGTGGACTGATGACCTTTCAGCCTGAAGCTGCAATGAGCACCATTGCGCTTATTCTGAACGGATAAACGGATCACCATTTGATTAACTTCGGAGGGGAGAAATTGGATCGACTGGTTTCTCTCCTCTGAAGTCTGTAAGAGGGACACGATATGGTAAATATGCCTCGGATTCGGATTAAGAAGCGGAAAAAATGGAGTTTATTCCTGATGCTTCTTCCTGTTATGATATATATCCTTCTTTTTTCGTATGTTCCGCTGTTTGGCTGGTACTATGCCTTTATAGAGTACAAAATCGGGAAAAGCATATTCGATTGTGCTTTTGTCGGCTTTGATAATTTCAGGATTCTTTTTTCGAGCGCTGCATTCGGGCGTGCGATGACGAATACGCTTATTTATTCGGGCATCAAATATGCCATGCTCTTTCTCCCGCCTGCTTTTGCTATTTTGCTGAATGAGATTCAGCATCCGGGCTATAAAAAATTTGTACAGACATTAACCACCCTTCCACATTTTATCAGTTGGGTCATCGTATATGCGCTGGCTTATGCATTGCTGTCATCAGATGGCCCGGTTAATATGTTCCTTGCCAAGTTTGGAACATCTCAAAAGCTTTTGATGGATAAAAAAGCCGTCTATTCTTTCCAAAGCATCCTATACCTTTGGAAATGTATCGGCTGGGATTCTATTATTTATATTGCGGCGATAACAGGCATTGACCAGGAACTGTATGAAGCGGCCTCGATTGATGGTGCAGGTCATTTCAAAAAAGCAATTCATATCACACTGCCCGGAATAATGCCCACCCTTTTTGTTCTGCTGCTGCTGGGAATTGCCAATATAATCGGTAACGGAATGGATCAGTATTTTGTTTTCCAGAATTCAATCACCTATAATAAGTTGGAAACGCTGGAAATGTATACATATAAGCAAGGGGTAAAATTAATGGATTACTCCTATTCGACTGCTGTTGGAATTTTCAAATCGCTTGTCAGCGTGACTCTGCTGTTCTGCACGAATTTCCTGGCGAAAAAAGTGCGCGGCAATTCGATTGTTTAATCCGGAGGTATGAAATGAAAAGTAAGAATTCGATCAGGGAAAGTGCCTCCAGAAAAATATTTTTGATTTGCAACGGAGTTTTCTTTCTTATCATAACATTTGTATGTTTTTATCCTCTTTGGTACGTATTTGTTCAGTCGCTTTCCAATGGGAATCAAGCCGTTAATGCGCTTGCCTGGCCTGTGGGCTTTACGCTGAATAATTATGTTGAGCTTTTGAAAATGGATGATATTTTTCGGGCATTTTTGATTTCGGTTGCCCGGACACTGATCGGTACTGTAACACATGTTATCTGTTGCATGTATGCGGGGTATCTTTTTACGAAGGAAGATATGCCGCTGAGAAAATTATGCTACAGAATAATGGTTATTACTATGTATGTGAGCGGGGGACTGATTCCAACCTTTTTAACCATAAAGGCCTATGGACTCATGAATAACTTCTGGGTCTATATTCTGCCCAGCCTGATCAGTGCTTATGATGTGATTCTGATTAAAACCTTTGTGGAACAATTGCCGGCCGAACTGGAGGAAAGCGCCAGAATAGACGGTGCCAATACCATGCGTGTCTTTCTGAGCATCATTCTTCCTCTTTCATTGCCTATTGTTGCCACTATTTCAATTTATGCATCAAACAGCCAGTGGAATTCCTGGTTTGATTGCCAATTGTATACGGTCAACACGGAAAGCCTTTACCCGCTTCAGTATTTGTTGTATAATTACTTGAACCGTTCGGAAGAACTGCTCAAACAATTGCGGGAAGCAGATGCTTCGGATGCGTTGCTGGATAAGTATATGACTCCAAGGGGCATAAAAATGACCGTTACGATGATTTCGACTATCCCTATCCTCTGCGTATACCCATTCATGCAGCGCTATCTTGTTAAAGGCATCATGATCGGTGCCGTCAAAGGATAATGGAAAGAAGAGGAATAGTATATTGTCTGAGTATTATATTGGTATCGACATCGGTGGGACGAAGTGCGCGGTTGTATTGGCGCAGGCCGGGGAGGAGATTCGGATCCTTCGAAAAATCCGTTTTGAGACAAGGGGCGGATTTGATGAGGTATACAGCCGGTTTTGCAGCGCAATAGATGAGATACTGACCGAAGCAAAGGAACGCCCCAGGGCAATCGGCATCAGCTGCGGTGGTCCGCTGGATGCATCGCGGGGAATCATTCAAAGCCCGCCCAATCTTCCCGGCTGGGACGACATCCCGATTGTGCAGATGCTGGAAAGCCGGTATCAAATCCCGGCTTATCTGCAGAATGACGCCAATGCCTGCGCCTTGGTTGAATGGCTGGTAGGCGCCGGAAAGGGCTGCAAAAACATGGTTTTCCTGACCATGGGAACGGGTATGGGTGCGGGAATCATTGCCAATGGTTCGCTGCTGGACGGTGCCTGCGGAATGGCCGGTGAGGTCGGACACATCAGGCTTTGCGCGGATGGTCCCATGGGATACGGCAAGGCCGGCTCCTTCGAAGGCTTTACAAGCGGCGGAGGAATGGCCAGGTGGGCCAGAGAAGTGACCGGCCGGATGCTTGATGCCGGAATGACCCCCGATTGGGTAAAGGACGGCATTTCCATGGAGTGCCTCGATGCCAAGACAATGGCCTGCTATGCAAAAAAGGGCAATGCCGCAGCGCTTCGCTTTTTTGATGAGGTGGGGACAAAGCTCGGGGAAGGGATTGCCTATCTGGCCGATATTCTGAACCCTGAAAAGGTTGTTATCGGAAGCATATTTGCCCGGTGCGAGGAACTGCTTCGCCCGGCCATGCAGCGTGCAATCCTGCGGGAAGCGCTCCCGGCCACCGCTCAAAGCCTATGTGTTTGTCCGGCCAAAACGGGGGAAAGCATCGGCGATTTGGCCGGGATTGTGACGGCAATCTATTCCTCAGGGGACAGCATTCGATCCGAATGCACGGAAAAATCCTCCGTTATGGCTCATTTTGACCGGTTATTTGAGCGATATCCCGCTTTATCCGAATGCAAGAATGATATTTTTCAGGCATACCTGATTTTGAAGAAGGCATTTTCCGAAAAGAACAAGCTTTTGATTGCGGGAAATGGGGGAAGCTGCTCTGACAGCGAGCATATCACAGGCGAACTGATGAAGGGCTTTCTGCTGAAAAGACCGCTTTCGGATGAATTGTCACGAAAAATGGATGCCTTTTCAGCCTATCTGCCAAAGGAATTTGCCCGGAAGCTGCAATGCGGCCTGCCCGTTATTGCCCTGACTGCCCAAACCGCCCTATCCACAGCCATACAGAATGATTTGGGAGGCAATCTTGTTTTTGCACAGCAGATAATGGGCTATGGAAACAAAGGCGATGTATTTCTTGGCATCAGTACAAGCGGCAATTCGGAAAATATCGTGTCTGCCGCTTGCGTTGCCAAGGCTGTTGGCATGCGCAGCATCGGTTTGACCGGAAAATGCGGCGGAAAATTAAAGGAACTTTGCGATGTTTGTATTCGGGTGCCCGCCGACCAGACCGCAGATATCCAGGAATATCATCTGCCTGTATATCATGCACTTTGCGCTATGCTGGAATCTCATTTTTTTGAGAAGTGAGGGAAAAACATGCATACATTGCATATGATTGGGAATGCCCATCTGGATCCTGTGTGGCTGTGGAGCTGGCAGGAAGGCTTTGCGGAAATTAAAGCGACGTTTCGCAGCGCACTGGATCGAATCAAGCATCATCCGGGCTTTATTTTCACATGCGCCTGCGCATGCTATTATGAATGGATCGAACAAAATGAGCCCGAAATGTTCGAGGAAATCAAGGCAGCAGTGCAGTCTGACCGCTGGGTCATTGTGGGCGGCATGTGGATTCAGCCTGATATGAATACCCCTTCGGGCGAATCGATGGTCCGGCAGCTTCTGTATAGCCAGCGCTATTTTGAAAGCCGCTTTGGCAGGAAAGTGACCACAGGGTATAATGTGGATACCTTCGGTCACAATGCCATGCTGCCTCAGATTCTCAAAAAAGCGGGTATAGACAGCTATGTATGGATGCGCCCCTCTGTAGAGGAAAATCCCGATATTCCCGAAGGTCCTATGATTTGGGAGGCACCGGACGGAAGCCGGGTCACAGCCTTCCGCATCAAGTATGAGTATACCTGCAAAAGCAATGTTCCGGCCAAGATTGAAAAGCTGGCGGCTGAAAGCCAAAAACTGAATGTTCCCCTGATGGTTTTTTACGGCGTGGGCAATCATGGCGGCGGCCCTACTGCGGAAAATCTTCGCCAGATTGATGAATATCAGAGGGCGGGGAAGTATGGCTCGCAGGTCATTTACAGCAATCCGGATGCTTATTTCAAGACACTGGATTCAGCAAAGCTTCCCGTATGGAAAAAAGAACTGCAGCATCACGCAAGCGGCTGCTATTCCACCTGCTCCGCCTCAAAAATGCTGCATAGAAACGCCGAAAACAGTCTGCTCACGCTGGAAAAATTCAGCGTTTTGTCGGGCGCTTTGAATGGAATGACCCTGAATCGGGAGGCCGTTCAGCAGGCATGGAAAAACCTGCTCTTCAATGAGTTCCATGATGTGATGGGCGGCTGCTGCATTCGGGAAAGCATGCAGGATGCCCAAATGCAGCTGCAGGAGACCTGCTCCATCGCTCAGCGTGAAGAAAACAGACTGTTGCAGCATATTTCCTGGCATGTCGATACAATGCATGCTGCCAATCAGATTGAAGACGGGAAATACAGCATGACGGACGGCTCTGCCTGCGGTGTTCCGGTTGTCGTGTTTAATCCCCATGAGTTTGAGGCAACGCAGGCCATCAGGTTTCATCACCATTATTCTGCCGGGCATTATGACAATGGCGATTCGTTCCCTGTTCAATTGGTGCGGGGAAGCCGTACAAACGGGAAAAGCCGGTTCGATACCCTTGCCTATGTCACCATTCCGGCCTTTGGCTATCGGCTGATTTGGCTGGAAGAGGATCACGCAGAGCATGCTGTTCAGCCATGCCCTGTTCAGATTCCCATACTGGAAAATCAGTATATCCGGGCGGAGTTTGACGAGCAAACCGGCAAACTGATTCATTTGATTGACAAAAAAAGCGGTATCGACAGCATAAAAGCTCCTTCGTCCATTGATGTGATTGACATTTCCAATGCCGATACATGGGCACATAATATTTTCCGCTTTGATCGGAAATGCGGCGAATTTGATCTGCTGGATTGGAAAATAACGGAGGATGGCCCGGCATGCAGGGAATTGACTGTGCGCCTGACCTATGGAAAATCCGAAATCGTACAGCAATATAGACTTTACCCTGATGCAAAGCAGCTGGATGTACATTGCTATCTGCATTTGCATGAAAAGCATAAGCTGATTCGTGTATGTATTTCGACGCCCTACCGGAATGAATATTCCGAAATTCCGTATGGCACGATCCGGCGCAATGCCTGCGGCAATGAGGAGCATTGCCAGCGCTGGTTCGCTATGGAGGACGAAAAAGCCGGTCTGGCTGTCCTCAATAACGGGAAATATAGCTACAGCGCGCAAAACGGCGAGCTTCGGCTGACAATTGCCAATACCTCCGTGTATGCAGACCATTACGGCCAGGCTTATCGGGATGATTCCTGCCGTTTCATGGATCAGGGTGAACAGGAATTCTGTTATGCACTGAAACCGTACACCGGCTCGTGGAGCAATCACTCGATTCACCAGAATGCTGCATTGCTGAATATGCCGCTGAGGTATGTTATGGAAAGCTACCACGCGGGAAACCTTCCGGCGGAATATTCCGGGTTGTTTGTCGATCAAAATAATGCCGAAATGGGAGCAGTCAAGGCATCTGAGGACGGCAAGGGAACGATTATCCGAATTGTGGAGAAAACGGGCAAGCATCAGATGGTTCGGCTGAACATGCCTGCATTGCAGCGTAACGAACAAATCCCCCTGGCTCCCTTTGAAATCAAAACGCTGCTGATTCCTGCAGATCCCGCATTGCCGATCAAAGAAACCCCAATCACTGTATAACCGCAGTTGACAATTCAGCACCGGTTTAATCAGGGAACTGCGTATGCGTTGGCTTTTGTGCATCCAATTAAAAATCCCCCTCCGCCAAAGAGGGGGATGTTTTTTTATCGGTTAACCCATTTTCCTGGATTTTTTAACCAGAAGAATGGCTGCAAGAGACGAAATGGACAGCAGGAGTAAAAGCAGTTCGGTAGGGGTATTATCACCCGTTTTGGGCACGGCCGAGATTTCAAAATCCTTCTCTGCGGTGTTCCCCTCATAGGTAATTTTCGCTGTATATGTTCCAATTTCGCTGGGGGCTTCAGACAGCTTTTCTTCCGCAAGAGCTGTTTGAAGCAGGAGGTTCGTCAAACAGCCTGTCGTTTCACTTTTCGCATAATACTCAATTTCGGGGACATCCCCAAATAATTCTTCCCAAGCATCAGCGCCCGTTAATGTGGCTTGCACCGGATTGCCATCGTAATACTTGTTTTTTACTGATATTTGCAGGGTGATTTCATGTCCTGCCTGATATGCGCACCCATCCGCATATTGCGTATTGGTACACCGGGCAGATAAGGTATCGCCGGATGCGCTGTATTCCCAAACGTGTTCGTGAGTCCAATAAGCGAAAAGCGTGCCGTTTTCGTCCTTGTCCCAGGTTGTTTGACCGGTTGCCTTGCCATAGGTAAAGTACTCCCTTTGTCAAGGACAATTTTGATTTGGTTAGGTTGAGATTAAAC
>R19__coassemble_46_pt1 | contig 76039 bp, 65 predicted proteins | sample R19__metabat2_low_PE_041 | metagenome-assembled genome bin R19 | reverse complement strand
CTCTGCGTTTTTTTTTTCATTTCTCTTTTCTTCCTAGGCGGGTATCTCTTCGCCGGGGATTTCCTCTGCGGGAATCTCTTCGGCTGGGATTTCCTCAGCGGGAATTTCTTCTGCGGGGATTTCTTCTACAGGAGCTTCTTCCTCGGCAGGGATCTCTTCTGCAGGAATCTCTTCGGCAGGGATTTCTTCTGCGGGAATTTCCTCCGCGGTTCTTTCTTCGGCATTAGTTTCATCCTCAGCTGGAATATCCTCAGCGGGGATTTCTTCGGCAGGAGTCTCTTCCTCAGCGGTAATATCTTCTGCGGGTATCTCTTCGGCGGGGATCTCTTCTGCAGGAATCTCTTCCACAGGAGCTTCTTCCCAGCGGGCAAACAGAACAAGGTTCTTTTCGCCAACGGTATCAGCGCCGAAATTCCACTTCTTCAGGCATTCGGCATCCTTATACCAGCCGCCGAACACAAAGCCCTCCTGTGCGGGAACGCTGATATTGCTCAGCTTCTCTCCCGCCGCAGCGGAGATCGCCTTCACGCCCTGTCCCTTGGCCGCATAATCAGCCAGGGCGGCCTCGTCGCAGCCATACAGAGCGGCATCATAAACGAAATAGACAGTCACCTGCACCTCTTCGGCAGGGACTTCTTCAGACACTTCTTCTTCTGACACTTCCTCGGAATCTTCTTCGTCGTGAGCTTCTTCTGAATCTTCCTCAACGGGAGTCTCTTCGACGGGAGCTTCGTCGACGGGAGCTTCCTCGACGGGAGCTTCTTCGACAGGAGTCTCTTCGACGGGAGCTTCTTCGGACACTTCCTCGACAGGAGCTTCTTCGACAGGAGCTTCCTCGACAGGAGCTTCTTCAACGGGAGCTTCTTCGGAAACTTCCTCAACGGGAGCTTCCTCAACAGGAGTCTCTTCGACTTGAGCTTCTTGGGCGGGAGCTTCTTCGACTTGAGCTTCCTCAGCAGGCTCTTCAGAAGCTGCCGGTTCGGCTACAACCGCCTCGACCAGCTCTTCGGCCTGGGAAATGCTTTCTTCCACAAGCTCTTCGGCAAATGTTGCAGGCAGTGAGCTGACGCACAGCATCAATACCAGTGCAAACGCAAGAATGCGCCGCAGCAAGCCAACATTTTTCATGGCAAATGCCTCCTTTGGGTCGGTTTGAAATGCATAGATGATGCATCACTATAATATTACGAAATTATTTCAAAATTGTCAAGTATTTTATCAAAATAATTTCGTTAATTTTAAAATTTTCTGTTTTTGTGGTCAAAAAAGGTCATATTTCACACCTGATCGTGCCGATCCTCCGTCTGCGGCTCGTGCCTTGCATGTCTGGGGGCGTGGGACTCCTGCGTTTCGCCCGTCAGCTGCCGGCTATCCTTTTCGGGCAAATCAGCAGGCTGTTCAGAGGGGAGGTTCACATATTTGACCGCTTCCCGCTTGCGCAGATCGGTCATGGCGGCATAGTGCTTGCGGGTGGTGTTGACATTGCTGTGCCCCAGCACATCGGCCACCAGATAAATATCCCCCGTTTCCAGATACAGGTTCGTGCCGAAGGTGCTGCGCAGCTTATGGGGGCTCATCCTTTTTTTCAGGGGGGCGGCCACAAGGGCATACTTTTTCACCAGATTTTCCACGGCGCGCTGCGTAATCCGGCGCTTTTGCGAGGATAAAAACAGCGCATCCTCATGCCCCTCCAGCGGCTCGATCTGGTTTCGTTCATCCAGATATTCGGAAAGCGCCTGGGCAACCTGCTCCGAAAAATACAAAATGGTCTGATTGCCGCCCTTGCGCGTCACCAGAAAGGCATTCAGTTCAAAATCCAGATCCTGCAAATTCAGTCCCACGCATTCGCTGACACGAATTCCCGTTCCCAGAAACAGCAGCATAATGGCCCTGTCCCGCACCTGTGTCCTTTCATGCAGCTTCTGTTGACGGTCAGTCAGCCCATCCCCCGTTTCCACCGTATGCAGAAACTTGGTCAATTCATCCTCTTCCAGGCGCAGAATCGGTTTTTCATGCACCTTGGGCAGGGACACCAGGGTAGTGACATTGGCATCGATATGCCCGCTTTTATAGAGATATTCAAACAGCGACCGGAGAGAACAGAGCTTGCGCATAATGCCCAGCTCATGGTTGGCACAGGCTCTGCCCGGCTCACCGTCCGCTGAATTTTTGTAATAGTGGGACAAATAATCCTGATAGCCCTCGATATCCCGCCGGCCGATCTGCTTCAATTCCTGATCCCCCAGCATAGGGATATCCGCCTCGGCAAAAAGGTAGCTTTCCTTTTTCAGATAATCAAAAAACAGCCTGTAATCATAGGCATAGGCCAGTCGGGTCAAGGCGCTTGTGGTATGGGAAATGGAACGGAAAAAGTCCGTGCAAACCAAGGGAAGCTGCTTTTCCATTCTCCGCAGCCGCTCGTTTCTTTCCATTTCCACCGACTCATGATAGCTGATTTCCCGCATAAAACGCCTCAATTCTTCCTGAACACAACCAAACGGCTGGCAAAATAGTTGAACACAATGACCAGCCCGTTCATCACCAGCTTAATCCACTGATCCCTTGTGATCACAAAGAAAAAATCGGGAACAAGGGCCAGGCACAGGTTGAACAGTGCCAGATCAAACAGCAAATAGCTCAACGCCCTGGCGGATACAAACATCAAAAATTCCCGCAGCGCGCCCTTTTTTGTGTCCCTAACGCTTTCAAACACCCATTTTTTGTTGACAAAAAAGGCAACCAGCACGGAAAGAATCCAGGCCGCCCAGTTGCAGACCGAGGCCGCCATATAATAGCTTGCCGAATGAATTTCCATTTTAGCAAGCCCAAGCACGGCCGTCAGCCCCACATAGACACCCCAGTTGACCAAAGTGGTCAGTACGCCGGCCGCCAGATAGCGAATCAGCTCATTCCTCCTGTTTTTGTCCCTCCACAGGGCAAAAAGCTTCCTTTTCAAGTTCAAGTTCCTTCAGCTCTCTTTCCATATTGACAAGTGTATCCCCCGAATCCCCTCTGGCATAGCCCACAGACAGCACATCATCCAGCGCAATGCCGAATGCTTTCTTCTTCCTGCCCTCGATGTAATACAGATTTTCCGCATCAAAGGAAACCACCGTAATCGTCTTCTGCCTGATTTGCCCGTCCAGCAGCAAAACGGCCTTCAGCGGCCGGCCATGCCGGATGGCGTACTCAATAAATCGCCTGTCCATCTGCGCTCCTTACGGCATAAATCTGCACATCGCCCCAATCGCTTTCAAACACCAGGTCAAACAGCTGCTCAAAGGCTTCGTAGTCAATCGTCAGCTCGGCCCGCTCGTAGGAGCTGATCATAATATAGGAAACGCCGTATTTTTCCAGCGTATCCAGGTGCGCCGAAGGATCGGAATAAAATTCCATAATCTCAATTGTTCTGCTTGTGATGTCAAACCCATGCCAGTACAGCCACAGGGACGGGCCGCAGACAATCGTTCTGCCCGCCAGGGAGGATACGGGATTGATATGCTGGGTATAGGTCATGAAAACGGCGTGTTCGTCCGTATTTTCCTCGATATACTCGGCCGCCTGCACCTCGGTATCGGAAAAGAGCCGGTAGCGGCTTACGCATTCCCGGGCAATGGAAAGCGCCCCGGTCAAGAAGAACAAAATGCAGCACGCCGCGGACAAAAGCGGCCTTGCCTTCAATCCCTTCAGCCTGTCAAACACCGCCACGGCATAATCCGCCGCCACGGGGGCGCAAATCATATACCAGACATAGAACAGCTTGTTGTTGTCATATTCATTGGGCTGAAAAAGAACAAATTCGGCCAATGCAAACAGCAAAAAGCCGCCGCTGCACAGCAGTCTGAACCTCGGGTTTTTCTCAAACAGCGCAAGAATCAGCAGCACAAAGGGCAGCCCGATATTCTTGATATAGAACCACAAATAGCCGTCCCGCAGGCCATTCCCGCCCGAATTGTTCACCCAATTGAACTGAATGCGGATAAAGGAATCGCCGCTGGCCTGCCCCAGAGTCCAGCAAAGCAATTGGGGCAGCGCAAGGCATGCGGCCACCGCCCCGTAAATCAGCCAGGGAATCATGGCCTTCATTTTGCAACCCTTTTTGGATGTGCAGAATATGTACAGCATGAACCCTGCGGACAGGGTGGCAAGCGCCAATTGGGAATGGGTATGCACCATGGTGAGCGCGCCTGCCATGATGCCCAGCAAAAGAATCTGCCGGATGGAGGGGGAGGCAGGCAATTCCGAGGCTTGCTCTGCCCGCCCCCTGATTTGGCTCAATCCCAGATCACACACCAGATACAGACAGGGCAAAAGCATGGCCCAGCCGCCCATGGTTGTCCGCTGAGGAATCAGCATGTCCGCAATCACATTGCTCCAGCGCAGGTTATAGGTCGTATACTCCGCATGATTGGCCGGGGTCTGATACCAGCCCTCCAGCACATCCCGGATGCGCTCCAATAGCCCCACCGAGGTCTGCAATTCGTTGCTGCCTGATGTGCCCAGCGAAACGCCCTGCATATCAAACAAATAAAAGAAGCCCAGACCGCCGTTGATGAAGAAGAAAAGCGTGGCCAGTACTGCCCCCTTTTTCGTTGCGCACAGGCGAAGGCAAAGCAGAATATAGCCCGAAAAAACCAATATCAGAAGAAGCACGCTGGGAACCAGAACGGCCATGCGCAGACTCATCCCAAAGAGCATAAAGGAGGTGGACAGGCTGTCCGTCAAAAAAGGATAGGACAGCCGCTCCCCGGGGAAAATGGCATAATCCGCCGGGAATTTGGCATCCCGCAGGGAGGTAATGATGGACAGATGCAAATTCAGATCCCCGTAGGTGGCCTGCCCGGTATACAGCCCGTTTTCTCCCTCCAGCAGCACATGGGTATGCAAAATATAGGCGCAAACGATTGTCAAAGGCAGGGCAATGCACAGCAAAAGAATCCCGGCGGTTTTATCCTGCCCTGACCATGAGGAAGCGGCATGCCTGTCCCGGACAAAAAAGCATCCCGCGCAAATCGCTGCCAGGGGGATCAGCGCCAGCAAATGTCCCCTGACCGAAAAGGCATCAAAAAAAGCAATCAGCGCAGGCAGCCACATCATCAAAAGAACGCCCAGCGCAAGCCCCAGATATACCCGGACAATCACCTGTTTTTGGGGCAAAAGGCAGCGGATGCAAAAGCAGCCGGCCAACAAATAAATCAACAAATAAAGTATGGAAAGCACATTTTCCTCCGGATCAAATGCGAAAAACGAGCGTTAAGGAAACGCTGATTAATTCCTGGGGAAACCACGCTTTTCGTGCCGAAAAGGTCAGTGCCTGACACGCATAGGTTTTCCCCAGACCCCTTCCTTGAAAAGGCATATTTTTATCTTTTAAAGGTATAAAATTGTGCCAAATGACTCTTCCTGGAAGTAATTATTTTTCAAAAAAAGACTAAACCGATTAAATCAGCAGTTCCCTTATTTTTCCTGTACATAGCCCAGCGTTTTCAAGTCCTCAGGCGAATTGCGCCAATCCGGCCGCACCTTCACCCAAAGCACAAGATGGACATGCATTCCCAGCAATTTCTCCATGTCCTCCCGGGCTTCCTGTCCGATTTTTTTCAATGTCGCCCCGCTTTTGCCGATAATGATGCCCTTATGCGAGGCCTTTTCGCAATAAATGGTCGCATCAATTTCCATGAAATGCTCGTTTTCCTTCTTCATGGACATCATTTCCACGCCAATGCCGTGGGGCACCTCGTCCCGCAAATTCAAAAGAGCCTTTTCCCGGATGATTTCGGCGCACAAAATCCTTTCGGGCTGGTCGGTGGGCATATCCTGGGGGAAATACCGGGGACCCTTGGGCATATGCCCGATCAATTCCTTTTTCAGGATATCCAGCCCATCGCCCGTTTTGGCGGACAAGGGCAAAATCAAATCATAGCCCAATTCCTGAAAGGAATCGATGATTTTCAGCAAATCCTGGGGCGCAACCAGATCGATTTTATTGAGAATCAGTGCCTTGAAGCCGGGCTTTTGCGCCATATCGGCGGCAATTTTCCGATCCTGTGGGCCAATAGCCGTCACATCGGTCAGCACCATCAACCCGTCCGTGCCCTCCATGGCCTCCTGCACCGCATTTTCCATGAATTCGCCCAGCTTGGTGCGGGGATGATGAATCCCGGGGGTATCCACAAATACAATCTGATAGTCCTCGCCGTTCATGACCCCCAGCATCCTGTTGCGGGTGGTTTGGGGTTTATTGGAAACGATGGCCACCTTTTCTCCGACCAGGGCATTCAAGAGGGTAGATTTTCCTACATTGGGGCGGCCGACGATGGCCACAAAGCCCGATTTAATTTGTTCTGACATAAAAAATCCTTTCATTATACAATCTCAGTCCAGCACGCCGCTTTCCGGGCCGAAGGCATAGGGCAAGAGCTTGCTGAGCGTCGTTTCCTGATGCTGTGTGCCGCAGGCGACAATCACACGAAGGTCAGGGGCAAATTCGTTGAGCGCCTGCCGGCAAATGCCGCAGGGCCAGGGCAGGGATTTTTCCGCCGCAATGGCGATGGCCTGAAAGGCTCTTTCCCCCTCGCTGATTGCCTTGAAAAGCGCCGTTCTTTCGGCACAGCAGGTCGCCCCATAGGAGGCATTTTCGATGTTGCAGCCGGTATAGACCTTGCCCTCCTTGGTCAGCAGACAGGCGCCCACCTTGTAATGCGAATAGGGGGTATAGGCATTTTGCATGGCGTTCCTGGCCATTTCAATCAATTCTTCATCCGTGATTCGTCCGATTCCGATATCCGACAAGGCTTTTTCCTCCATTTCCCGCATTTTTTGCTTGTCCTCATCCTGCATATGGTCATATCCCATCAGATGAAACAGCCCGTGTACCAGCAGATAGGCAATTTCCCGCTTTTCGCTGTGACCGTACTCAGCGGCCTGGGATTTGGCATGGGGCAGGGAAATGATGATATCCCCCAGCAGGCAGGCATTCAGTTCCTCATCATATTCACTCAGCAGCTTTTTTTCCGCATCCCGGGCGGTCTGATTTTTTTTGTAGCGGACAGAAGGGAAGCTCAGCACATCCGTTGCCCGGTCAACGCCCCGGTATTCCCGGTTAATCCGGTGGATCTGTTCATCTCCCGTCAGCAGCACATGCACGCAGGTGTTGACTGCAATCCCCTCCGCCTTTTCCGCGGCATCGGCGGCCTGCTGCATCAGGGAAGTGATGGCATCCCACTCGGCATATTCGGCCGAAAATTCCAAATCCAGCAGCATGGCTTACACCTCGTTTTCCTCAGGCTTTTCCGCATCCTCTGCTTCCGGGGTCTGACCCGAATCCGCAGCCGGAATATCCGCCGGTTTCGGGGGCGAATCCTTCTTTGCCAAATCCGAAATGCTCTCCCCCTGCTGTTCAAAAATCCGGTTCAGATTTTCAATGGCGGACATGCTCTGATTCTCTTTTGGTTCATCGGAATGGGCCGCAAGGGTCTGGGGCATGCGGAAGGGATGCCGCTTGGGCTTTTCCTCCGGATACTCAATCCGGTCATGATAAACGCCCTGCAGCACCTTGACACAGGCCTGGGTGATTTTTTCCACATCGCTGAAGGTCAGCGGGCAATTCTTCATCTGCCCGTCCGCCATCTTTTCCTGAATCAGCTTGCGGATAGACTCCTCGATTTCCTCGGCCGAGCCTACCTGGCTGCGGGAGCGTATGGCCGCCTCAATGGTGTCACACAGCATGATAATGCCGCTTTCCTTCGTGGTAGGGGTATCGCCCTGATAGCGGAAACGGTCGATATCCACCTCCTGTCCGAAGCTTTCGGACTGAGCCTTGCGATAGAAGTACATAACCGCCGTATTCCCGTGATGCTCGGCGATAATTTTCTGGATTTCCCGGGGCAGATGATTGGCCTTGGCAATGCTGACGCCGTCCTCGGTATGGGAGGTCAGGATGGAAACGGAATCCATGGTATCGGTATGGTCATGGATATTTTCCTCGCCCATCTGATTTTCCTTGAAATACAGGGGACGCTTGAGCTTGCCGATATCATGATAATAGGCCCCGACCCTGGCCAGCATGGGATTGGCGCCCACCGCATTGGCGCAGGCCTCGGCCAGATTGGCCACCAGAATGCAATGGTGATAGGTGCCCGGAGCCTCCAGCATCATCCGCCGCAAAAGGGGCGAATTGGGATTGCTCAAATCAAGCAGCCGGGAGGCGGTGGCCACATTGAACAAGGACTCCAGAATCGGCTGCAAAACAACGGACAAAATCCCGGCAATCAAGCCGCCGCAGCCGCAATAAAGCGCATCATTGACCGAGCTTGTGCCGCTGGAGGAGGTCATCAGACCATACGCAAACACCACAATAAAGTTCAGCACGGCCGCGCTCACTCCGCTGAGCACTGCCCGCACCCGTCCGGAGGTATTATTGACCAGCAGCGCGGCCAGCGACCCGGACAGGATCGAGGCCGTGATGATATTGACCATCTGCGCCGTATACACCTCATTGCCTCCCGCAGCCAAAGCGGCAGACAAAATGGCCAGGGAGATATTGCACAAAATCCCGGCCTTCAGGGAAATCATGGCGCTGAGCAGCACAGCCGCCATAATCACCGGAATCAGATAGACATTGAGCATGCGGATGAGAATGCACAAAAGGAAGGTCAAAATCATCACGGAAAAGACAAGCAAAAGCTTCCTTGTGGAGGAAATTACCTCAGGCACAATCAGCTTGAGGGCAATCAGCAGCAAGACAAGGGTAATCACCACAATCATCACAGAGCCCAGATACACGTTCAGGTCAAAGGAGCCGTTGCTCAGCAAGCCAAGCGTTTCCAGCATTTTCAGCTGATTCTGGGTGATTCTGCCCTCGCCCTTGACGACAATATTCTGACCCTGCTTATAGACCACGGCCTCCACCGCATCCCGGGCAGCCTGACGGGCGGCCTCGGTGGCTTCCTGGTCGATAATCATATTGGGCTGCACGCAGACCTTGAGCACGGGAATGACCACGTTCTGCAAAAGGCTGGTATCCGTCCTGTAGCCCACAATCAGGGTGATGGACTGGATGGCATCGGACTCCTGCCCCTGGGTCACATTGCCCGCCATGGTGTTTTTGAGGGCGGCATACAGGGAATCATAAAGCGTGGTCAGATCCTCCTGACTGGTGTTGAGCAGGGTGGTCATCTGATAATCACGCAGCGTCACAAGGGTCAGAATCGAGGAGGCATAATCCAGCTCTTCCCTCGTGTAGGTGCGCCTGGTATCGTGACCGTCAAGGGTCGCTGCATACTGGCAAACCGCGTTCAATTGGGCGTAGATTGTGTCAAACTGGGCAAGAACCTGCTCGGAAATGCCCTCCTGATACTTGTAGCTGGGGGTAACATTCTGGGCGGCCTCACTGCGTTTTTTCTCGGTTGTGATCTCGTCAACCACATCCTTGGTGGCCGTGATGGTCACAGTAGGCACCTGACCTACCCGCAAATCATAGCGGGTGGGGACGATGGCAACCAGAAACATGAGGGTCATAATCACCACAAAGCACACACAAATAAGCAGCCGCAATGCCGCCTTTGTCCGGACATAGGCGGCGATGGACCCTGCCAGCCTGTGTAATATATTCTTATTTTCCGTCTGCTCCACCTTTTTCTCCTTTCGCCGCCTCATAGCGGTCATAGGCCGATACGATTTTGCGAACCAGCTCATGCCGGATCACATCGCCCTGGGCTAAACGAACAATCCCCACCGCAGGCTCATCCTTCAGCACCTCCAATGCCTCAACCAGCCCGGACATGCGCCCCTTGGGCAGGTCAATCTGGGAAATATCGCCGGTCACCACGCATTTAGAGCCGGCACCCAGGCGGGTGAGAAACATCTTCATCTGCTCACATGTCGTGTTCTGCGCCTCATCCAGAATAATGAAGGCATCAGACAGTGTTCTGCCCCTCATAAAGGCCAGCGGCGCCACCTCCACCGTACCCTTTTCCGTCAGACGCTGGTAGGAATCAACGCCCATCATCTCATACAAGGCATCATACAGCGGCCGCAGATAGGGGTCCACCTTCTGGGACATATCACCGGGCAAAAAGCCCAGCTTTTCCCCCGCCTCGACCGCGGGCCGGGTCAATACGATGCGCTCAACCTCCCGGTTTTTCAGCGCCATAACCGCCATGGCCATGGCCAGATAGGTTTTTCCCGTTCCCGCAGGGCCCGCCACAATGGTCAGCTCATGGCTGCGGATTGCGTTGACATAGGCCGTCTGTCCCAGGGTTTTACAGCGAATGGGACGCCCCCGGTGGGTGATGGCCACCGGATCCAGCAGGGCATCATTCAGCCTGTCCAGCATATTTTTCTTTGCCAGCTCTACCCCGTATCGCACGCAGGCCGTATCCGGGATATCCCCCATGGCAATCCGTTCACAGAGCTTGTCAATGACCTGCACGGCCAACTGAAGCTGCTCCTCATTGCCGCTCAGGCAAACCTCGCTTCCCTTGACCATGACCTGAACGGAAAGCAGATTTTCCAGAACCTCCAGATTCCTGTCCTTTGGTCCGAACAATGCAGATAAATCCACATCCGGCGTAATTGATCGCTGCAAGATACATCCTCCGAATCATTTTTTTGTACGCCAACCGAAAGGGGAACACCTCCCCAATACATATCATACTATTTTTCCCGGATTTGTCAACAAAAAAAGGCGCGGATTGCTTTTTTCCGCGTCTTTTTTTATCATTTGGGAGCGATTTAAATGGACAAAAGCCGGCTGAATTCGCTCAGCGCACCCTCCGTTTCATGGGCCAGGACCTGCTTGGCCAGAATCTTGCCCAGCTGCACGCCCTCCTGGTCAAAGCTGTTCAGATTCCACAAAAAGCCCTGGAACATCACCTTATTTTCGAAATGGGCAAGCAATGCGCCCAATGCGGCGGGGGTCAGCTGTTTGCCGATAATGATGGAGGAGGGTCTGTTCCCCTCAAAGTGCTTGTTGCGGTTTTCGTTATCCCGGCCGCAGGCAAAGGCCATGATCTGGGCTGCCACATTGGCGCAGAGCTTTTGCTGGCTGGTAGAGCCCTGAATCAGCACATCATTGCCGATCTGGTTTTCACTGAACCCCACAAACTGAAGGGGAATAATGTCCGTTCCCTGATGCAGCAGCTGGTAAAAGCTGTGCTGTCCGTTTGTGCCCGGCTCGCCGAAAATCACGGGACCCGTCTGATAATTCACCTTTTCGCCGAAGCGGTTGACCGACTTGCCGTTGCTTTCCATATCCAGCTGCTGCAAATGCGCCGGAAATCTGCTCAGTGCCTGAGAATAGGGCAGCACGGCGGTGGATGCATAGCCCTGAACATTGCGCTCATAAACGCCGATCAGCGCATCCAGAAGGGCGGGGTTTTTGCGGATATCCGCCTCAAGCGCCAATTTATCCTCCTCTGTGGCGCCCTGCAGGAACTGCTCAAACACCTCAGGGCCAAAGGCCAGGGACAGCACAGCGCCGCCTACCGCCGATGTGGAGGAATACCGGCCGCCGATGTAATCATCCATAAAGAACGCATCCAGATAATCATCCGAATGAGCCAGGGGGGATGTTTCGCTGGTCACGGCAATCATGTGCCTGGCGGGATTCAGGCCTTGCTTGATCAGGGCATCCTTGACGAATGCCTCATTGGTCAGGGTTTCCAGCGTGGTGCCCGATTTGCTCACCAGGATAAAAATCGTTCTGGAAATATCCGTATTTTTCAGCACACAGGAGGCATCATCCGGATCAACATTGCTGATAAATGCCGCCTGCATTTTGAAGCAGCCCTGCGCCTTGGCCCAGTTTTCAAGGGCCAGATACATGGCCCGGGGGCCCAAATCGCTGCCGCCGATGCCGATTTGCACAACGGATGTGAACGCTTCGCCCTTTTCATTGACGATTTCGCCTGCATGCACACGCTTTGCAAAGGAGGCAATCCGCTGCTGCTGAGCCAGATAAAAAGCCCGCTTATCCACCCCGTCTGCACACACTGTACCCCTGAGCTGTCCTCTGGTCAGCTGATGCAAAACAAGACGCTTTTCGCCCGTATTGATGACCTCTCCCTGCAAAAGAGCTTCGTATTTGGGAATCAGCTGCGCCTCATCGCTCAGGGCCTGCAGCGCATCCAAAATCCCCTCATCCACCTGCTTTGCGGCATAGTTATAGGAAAGGCTCTGGGGCATGCAAACCGAGTATTCACGCACCCTTTTTGCACCGTTTTCGCCGGACATGACCTTCTTCAGGTCAACCTGTCCCTTCCGTTCAAGCAACGCACTATAGCTTTTCAGCGTATCCAGATTTTTCCACTCAATCATTGTACTGTATCTCCTCTAATTAGTTTTTCAGACTGTTGATGGGAGCCGGAATGCGTCCACCGCGGGCAATCAGCCGCTCGCAGGAGAAGGGATTCACGCTCATCACGGGCGCAAAGCCCAGCAGCCCGCCGAAGTTCACCGTATCCCCCGCCTTTTTGCCGACAGCGGGGATGACGCGCACGGCCGTGGTTTTCTGGTTGATCATGCCGATGGCCGCCTCATCCGCAATAATGCCCGAAATGGTGGCTGCCGATGTGTCCCCCGGAATGGCAATCATATCCAGACCCACCGAGCAGACACAGGTCATGGCCTCCAGCTTTTCCAGACACAATGCCCCGGCGCTGGCCGCCTCAATCATGCCGATATCCTCGCTGACGGGAATGAAAGCGCCGCTGAGGCCGCCCACATGGTTGGATGCCATGACACCGCCCTTTTTGACCGCATCATTGAGCAGCGCAAGGGCAGCCGTTGTGCCGGGTGCGCCCGCCATTTCCACGCCCATTTCCGCCAATATATGCGCCACGGAGTCCCCCCTGGCCGGGGTAGGCGCCAGGCTTAAATCCACAATCCCAAAGGGAATGCCCAGCCGGGTGCTGGCCTCCCGGGCAACCAGCTGACCTACACGGGTAATTTTGAAGGCCGTGCGCTTGATGGTTTCGGCCACCACATCAAAGGGTTCGCCCTGTACCTCCTTCAAGGCACGCTGCACAACCCCGGGGCCGGAGACCCCCACATTGATGACGCTTTCGGGTTCGCCCACCCCCAGGAATGCCCCGGCCATGAAGGGATTATCCTCCACTGCATTGGCAAATACCACCAGTTTGGCGCATCCCAAAGAATCCCTGTCCGCCGTCAGCTCGGCTGTTTTTTTGATGATCTGCCCCATTTCCCGCACGGCATTCATATTGATGCCCGCCCGGGTGGAGGCCACATTGACGGAGGAACAGACCAGATCCGTTTCGCACAGAGCCTGGGGTATAGAGGCAACCAGCAGCTCATCCCCCTTTGTTGCCCCCTTTTGCATCATGGCAGAATACCCGCCCAGAAAATCAATGCCGATTTCCTTGGCCGCCCTGTCCAGAGCCCGGGCAATCAGCAGCGGATTTTGCTTGCACAAAAGGGCAACCGGCGTTACGGACACCCGTTTATTGACAATGGGAATGCCTAGCTCCCGCTCAATTTCCTGCCCCGTCTGCACCAGCCTTTCGCCCGTTTTGGTAATCTTATCATAGATTTTCCGGGCCGTTGCCTCATCGCTTTCACAGGCGCAGTCCAGCAAACTGATGCCCAGGGTAATGGTGCGGATATCGAAATGCTCCTCCCGGATCATTCGGATGGTCTGGAGAAAATTGGTTGTTTCCATACCCTTCCCCTTCCGTCAGATGTGATGCATGGCATCGAAGATATCCATGCGCTGGATATGAATGGCCATGCCCAGGTTTTCCGCAACCGGCTCAAAGGCATCCAGAACCCCCTGAAAATCCAGGCTTGCGTTGGATAAATCCACAACCATCATCATGGTAAAATAGCCGCTCAGAATGGTCTGGGAAATTTCCAGAATATTGATATTGAGCTCATACAGCTTGCCTGAAATCCGGGCAATAATCCCCGTCATATCGGCCCCGGTTACCGAAATCAAAGCCTTTGTCATACCAATCCTCCCGGTATCTCCGAATATTCAATGATTGTGCGTGTTTTTTCCATGTCGCAGACGGGCACCGGCCCTGATTCATACTCCGCTTCCCCCGTTTGATTATCATACGGGTCTCTTCTTGGATAAACGGGTGCGTTCCGGAAATCATGCTGATATTCCGAATTGGCCGGCATCCGGTAGGGCTCCAGGTTGCCGAAATAGAAATTCCAGCGCTGCAAATCCCCCTTGCGGTATGCGCTTCCGCCAAAGGAGCAATCGGCAAACAGCCATCCGTAGGGCTCTACATAAAACTGCGCCCAGTCATGAGACCCCACATCGTAGGGCTTGACATAAATGCCCGATTGCCAGCGGGCGGGGATTTTGCAGATGCGGCACAGGGTGATGAACAAGAGTGCCTGTACCCCGCAGTCCCCCTTCATGGACGAGGCCATGTATTCGGGAATCTGGGGCATGGTGATGTATTCCCGCATATAGGAATAGGTGCATTTGGTTGTGATGAAATCATAAATTTTTCTGGCCTTGAGCAGGGGATTGCGCTCCTGCCCCACGATCTCCCCGGCCAGCATCCGCAAATAGGGGGTAAACAGGATGTGGGGGGGATATTCTTCTGTATAAAATGTAGGCTGCCAGTCAAGCACGTCTTCCGCCTTGGGCTCGATATACGGGTTATGGGTCTCAAAGGTATATTCCACGAAAAAGGGCTTGTCCGCCTGGGCGGGTGCCTCAAAATAAACCGTCCGCTGGGGGGCAGTATCCGGGGAAATCACCCCGTCTTCATGGGACAGAGCCGTAATTCTCACATTCCGGCACTGGGCATATTCCTTGGGAATGGGCAGCCATACCCGAACCTTCTCATCCCTGCGGGGGTTGGTGATTTTCAGCTCATGCCGAACGGTAAAGCGCATGCTCATACCGCCCTGGGCAATCATTTTCCGCACCGTATCCGCAAGCAGGGTATCGGTATTGGGCAAAAATTCCAGCCTTTTTTCGGGCAAAAGCCGGTCTGCAAAGGCGCTCCTTGTTTTAATCAGATTGGGAAGGAAATCGTCCTTGAAATGCACCTGTCCGCCGATATAGGCCCAATCGACTGCATCCGTATCCCGAAGGGCGTCCAATTCCTCCGGCTCAAATGCGCCAAAGGCCTCCCTCAGCATACCAAGGGCCGTATCAAAATCATAGGGATAATTATCCGGCATCAGGCGAATGATTTCCTTTTCCAGCTCCAGACGCTTTTTCAGGCATTCGGGCACCCCCGGCTTATTCAGCTTCAGGTCAATTACCCTTTCCATCCGGGCAAAATCACCAAAGCCCTTGAGCTTTGCCACATCCTCAGGCAGCGGAACGGACAAATATTTCAAATCGGAATATCTGATCATGCTGATCCTCCTTCATCCGGCATCATTCCGGGCATTCGCCGAAAAAAAACCCATATCAATCATACCAAAAAGCTCGTAAAATTTCAACCGTCTTGCCCGCCTTTTCGGAAATTTTCCCCCCGGCGCTGCATTTTGATTGCCCGATTCTGAATAAATATTACAAATTTATTTATTATAGAAAAAAACGCTTGCAATCAGGGGCAATATAATGTATAATCTCAGAATATCCCATATTCCGGGATAAAAAATTTCGGGAGGAATGAACCATGAAAAAGAATCGTGTAATCGCCATGCTCCTTGCAGTTTTGATGGCTGTTTCCCTGTGCTGTTCCTCTTTTGCGGATGAGGCCTTTATCATCGGCTCCATCGGACCCACCACCGGGCCTTACGCTCAGTACGGTCTGGCCGTTGAGCAGGCTGCCAAGCTGGCTGCCGAGGAAATCAATGCGCAGGGCGGCGTGCAGTTCACCGTGCTGGGCGAGGATGACCAGGGCGACGGCGAATTGGCTGTCAATGCCTACAATGACCTGATGGACAAGGGCATGGACATTCTGCTGGGCACCGTTTTGTCCGGTTCCTGCATGGCCGTGGGCGCTCTGGCCGTGGAAGAGCGGGTCTTCATGCTGACCCCCTCGGCCTCCAATGACCTGGTCAACCAGACAGGCGACCAGGTGTTCCAGGTGTGCTTCACCGACTCCAGCCAGGGCTCGGGCTCTGCCCGCTGGATCAAGGCCAACCGGCCCGATGCCAAGGTAGGTATCATCTACAACAACGCTCAGGACTATTCCATGGGCATCACCACCAGCTTCGAAAAGACCGCCGCAGAAATCGGTCTGGAAGTGCTGGCCAAGGCTGCCTTCAGCGATGACACCGCTGCTGACTTCTCCGTTCAGATTGCTACCATGAAGAATGCCGGCGTTGATTTCATCTTCCTGCCCATCTACTACACCCCCGTCATCACCATCCTGACCCAGGCCAAAGCCATCGGCTATGAGCCCTCCTACTTCGGCGTGGACGGCATGGACGGCGTGCTGGCCGTGGAAGGTCTGGATCAGACGCTGGTGGAAGGCGTGTTCATGCTGACCCCCTTTGATGCCACCGCTCAGGACGAAATGACCGTCAACTTTGTGACCAAGTATGTGGCGCAGTACGGCGAAACCCCCAACCAGTTTGCCGCTGATGCCTATGACGGCATGTATATCCTCAAGCTGCTGGTGGAGCAGACCGGCATTACCGCCGATATGAACTATGACGAAATCTGCGAAATCCTCGTGCCTGCCATGACCACCATCTCCTACAAGGGTCTGACCGGCGAAATGACCTGGTCCGCAGACGGTACCGTCAGCAAGCTGCCCAATGCCGTTATGATTCAGAACGGCGCCTACGTATCCGCTCAATAATCAAATCCTGCCCTCTGCCCGCTTTTCTTTCCGGCGGGCAGAGGATTTTTGCTAAAACAAAAATCACTGTTCAAAAATATTACTCCGGCAGGACGTCAGGAGGCATTCATGATTCCTTTTCTTCAAAATACCATCAACGGCATTTCTCTGGGCAGCGTTTATGCCATCATTGCCCTGGGCTACTCCATGGTATACGGCATTGCCAAAATGCTGAACTTTGCGCATGGTGATGTCATCATGGTGGGCGCCTATGTGTGCTTTTGCGCCACGCAGTACTGGGGCATGACGCCCTTTGCGGGGGTCTTGGTCAGCATGGCCGTATGCACCCTGCTGGGCATTCTGATTGAGCATCTGGCCTATAAGCCCCTGCGGGAGGCGGGCAGTCTGGCTGTTTTGATTACGGCCATCGGCATCAGCTATCTGCTGCAAAACGCCGCCCTGCTCATCTGGGGAGCCAATCCCAAGGTGTTCAGCAGCGTGGTGAGTCTGAAGGGAATCAGCCTGTTTGACGGGCAGCTGATTGTCAGCGGAGAAATTCTGGTGACAATTGCCGCCTGTATCGTCGTCATGGTGGTTTTGACCTGGTTTACGGGCAAAACAAAGCTGGGACGCGCCATGCGGGCAGTCAGCGAGGATAAGGGGGCAGCCCAACTGATGGGCATCAATGTCAACAAAACCATTTCGCTGACCTTTGCCATCGGTAGCTTTCTGGCCGCCATTGCCGGTGTGCTTCTGTGTTCGAGCTATAATACCTTGCTGCCCACCACAGGCTCCATGCCCGGCATCAAGGCCTTCACGGCCGCCGTGTTCGGGGGAATCGGCTCCATCCCCGGGGCTATGATCGGCGGATTGCTGCTGGGTCTGATTGAGGTGTTCAGCAAGGCCTATATCTCCACCGAGCTGGCGGACGCCATTGTGTTTGCCGTGCTGATTATCGTGCTGCTGGTCAAGCCCGCCGGGCTGATGGGCAAGCCCGTACAGGAAAAGGTGTGAGGTGAGCATATGAAAAAATATCTGAAGAAAAGCATCTCCCTTTACATTCCCTTCCTGCTGGTGATTTGTGCCTATATCGTCTGCCAGGTTCTGATCAGCGGCGGCAATATGTCCCGTTCGCTGAAGGGACAGCTGATCCCCATCTGCGCCTATGTGGTCATGGCCCTGAGCCTCAACCTGGTGGTGGGAATCAGCGGAGAGCTGAGCCTTGGGCATGCCGGCTTTATGAGCATCGGCGCCTTTTCGGGTGCCGTCATGAGCGGCCTCATGCTGAATGGCTGGAACATTCAGGACACCACGCTGCGGATGATTGCAGCCCTCATTTTCGGCGGGCTGATTGCCGGAATTTTCGGCGTGCTCATCGGCATCCCGGTGCTTCGTCTGCGGGGCGATTATCTGGCCATCGTCACGTTGGCCTTTGGCGAAATCATCCGCAATATCGTCAACTGCCTGTATGTATCGGTTGACCAGGGGCATCTGGTCATCGGGTTCAATCAATCCGATTTGCCCGGGGTGATCCTGCTCAACGGCCCCCAGGGGGCGGTCAAGGTATCCAAGACGGCCACATTTGAAATCGGCTTTGTGCTGGTGCTGTTTGCCCTGTTCGTCATCATGAATCTGGTGCATTCCCGGTCAGGGCGCGCCATCATGGCCATCCGGGATAACCGCATTGCAGCCGAATCCAGCGGACTGAACATCACCAAATATAAAATGATGGCCTTCGTAACCAGTGCCGTGCTGGCCGGCATGGCGGGTGCGCTCTACGGGCTGAATTACAGCACCTTTGCCGCCTCCAAATTCAAGTTTGACACCAGCATCAACATCCTGGTCTTTGTGGTACTGGGCGGCATTGGCAACATGACGGGCAGCATCATCAGCGCAACCGTTTTGACCATATTGCCCGAGGTGCTGCGTGCCTTCAGCACCTACCGGATGCTGGTCTATGCCATTGTGCTGATTGCGGTCATGCTTTTGACCAACAATAAGGCGCTTCGCACCCGCATGAACATCTGGAAGGTATCCGTCAAAGCGTTTTTTGAGCGCATTTTCAAGGGGAATGGAAAGGGGCGGAAGGAATTATGAAGCTGAATAAAGATGTAAAAATGGTTCCCGTGCCCAGTCATTCCATTATTCCGGAGCGGGATTTGGGCAAAAGCCCCGTGCTTGAGGCAAGCCATCTGGGCATTGAGTTCGGCGGTCTGAAGGCGGTGGATGATTTCAATCTGACCATCGGGCGCACGGAGATTGCCGGGCTGATCGGCCCGAACGGCGCAGGCAAAACCACCGTTTTCAACCTGCTGACAAAGGTCTACCAGCCCACCAGGGGCACCGTGCTCATCGACGGAAAGGACACCGCCGGTATGAGCGTTGCGGATGCCAACAAGCTGGGCATTGCCCGCACCTTCCAGAATATCCGCCTGTTCGATAAAATGACCGTGGAGGACAACATCCGCATCGGTCTGCATAATCAGATTTCCTACGGCATGTTCAGCGGCATCTTCCGCCTGCCGGGCTACTGGAAGGGGGAGAAAAAGCAGCATGAACGGGCCATGGAGCTGCTGAGCATTTTCGGCATGGAGGAATTTGCCGATACCCGGGCGGGGTCTCTCCCCTATGGCGCACAGCGCAGGCTGGAGATTCTCCGGGCGCTGGCAACAGGCCCCAAGCTGCTGCTGCTGGATGAGCCGGCGGCCGGCATGAACCCCCATGAAACGGAAGAATTGATGAACACCATCCAGAAAATCCGGGACGATTTCCAGATCGCTATCCTGCTGATTGAGCATGACATGCACCTGGTCATGGGCATCTGCGAGGGCATCTGCGTGCTGAATTTCGGGCGGATTATTGCCAAGGGCACCGCATCGGACATTCAGTCCAATCCGGTCGTCATCGAAGCCTATCTGGGCAAGCAAAAGGAGGAGCAGGCATGAGTTTGTTATCAGTTTCCGGCCTGCATGTATATTATGGCTCGATTCATGCCATAAAGGGCATCTCATTTGAGGTAAATCAGGGAGAAATCGTTACCCTGATCGGCGCAAACGGTGCCGGAAAATCAACCACGCTGAATACCGTTTCGGGGCTTTTGAAGCCCCGCAGCGGGCATGTGGAGTTTGACGGGAAGCAGATTGACGGCACACCCGCCAGCAAAATCGTGTATTCGGGCATGGCGCTTTGTCCGGAGGGCAGGCGGATTTTTCAGCAGATGACCGTCCGGGAAAATCTGGAAATGGGTGGCTATTCCCGTCCCGCTTCCGAATTGAACGATTCCCTGGCCGATGTATTTGATCGTTTCCCCCGGCTCAAAGAGCGGGAAAAGCAGATTGCCGGAACGCTTTCAGGGGGCGAGCAGCAGATGCTGGCCATGGGGCGTGCGCTGATGAGCCGTCCCAAATTGATGATGCTGGACGAGCCCTCCATGGGGCTGGCGCCCATTTTGGTAGAGCAGATTTTCAGCATAATTCAGGAGATGCATAAGGCGGGGGTTACCATCCTGCTGGTTGAGCAAAATGCCCAAATGGCGCTGTCGGTGGCCGACCGGGCCTATGTACTGGAAACAGGACGCATCACGCTGGACGGAAATGCAGATGCCCTGCTGCATAACGATGCGGTGCGCCAGGCTTATCTGGGCGAGTAAGATTCCGGAGCATTGAAATGAAATATCAGGATATCGCGCCTCTGGCACAAAAAATCAGGCAAAATGTTTCCAAGGTGATCATCGGGAAGGAAGAGCAGCTGAATCTGATTCTGGCCGCCTTCCTGGCAGGCGGGCATGTGCTGCTGGAGGATATGCCAGGAACGGGCAAGACCGTCCTGGCCAAAAGCCTGGCCAAGTCCGTTGCCTGCGATTTTTCCCGGATCCAGTTTACGCCTGATTTGCTTCCGGCGGACATTACGGGAACCAGCGTTTTCCGCCCCAATGAGGGCAAGTTTTCCTTTGTAAAGGGGCCGGTATTCACCCATATTCTGCTGGCAGATGAAATCAACCGGGCAACCCCCCGCACCCAGTCTGCTCTGTTGGAATGCATGGAGGAAAAGCAGGTCACCGAGGGGGGCGAAAGCCATGCCCTGCAGCAGCCCTTTTTCGTCATTGCCACCCAAAATCCGGTGGAAACCCAGGGCACCTTTCCCCTGCCCGAGGCTCAGATGGATCGCTTTTTGATCCGCACCAGGCTGGGCTATCCGGCATTGGATGAGGCCGTGGCCATCCTGAACCGGTTTGTCCGTCAGGCGCCTCTGGAGACGCTGGAGCCTGTCGCCGAGAAAGACGATATTTGCCGGGCGCAGAAACTGGTCAGGGACTGCGAGGTATCGCCGGCCGTCATGGATTATATCGCCCGGATTTGCCAGAGCACCCACAACCCCGATTTGCTTCTGGGCGTATCCCCCCGGGGCATGCTGGCCCTTCTTCGGCTGTCCCAAAGCTATGCCGCCATCATGGGACGGGGCTTTGTTGTGCCGGATGATGTGAAAAGGCTGGCACCCGCTGCCCTGGCGCACCGCATTATTCAGAAAAACCTGTTCACCAAATCCCAGGACAGCGAGCAGGAAATCCTCAAAATTCTGGAAAAGGTACCCGTTCCCACCGAGGACACTCCATGAACATCTGGGTTTTTATTCTGGCACTGCTGATCTTTTTAAGCGGGCAGCATCTTTTGCTTGCCCTTTTTGCCGTGAAAAGGATCACCTACAGCCGGCATTTTTCGGTGGATGCCCTGCATGAAGGGGAAAAGGCCGAGCTGGTTGAGGTTTTGCGCAATCCAACCCCCATTTTCATTCCCTGGATTCGTGCCGAGTCCCGGATTTCCCCCTTCCTGCGCTTCGGGCAGCAGGAAAATCTGTCCGTTTCCGGGGAACGCTTTCATAAGAGTATTTTCTTTCTGGGACCCTTCAAGCAGATCACCCGCCGCCATAAGGTAACCTTCACCCACCGGGGAATCTATGATGTGGGGTCGGTTGCCCTGACTGTGGGGGATTTGGTGGGGCTTTGCGACAAGCCCAGGGATATCCACTGTGACTGCAAAATCTGCGTCTATCCCCGGCTGCTGAATGATGAGTCCCTCCCCTTTTCCTTTTCCCGGCTGCAGGGGGATATGATTGTGCGGGCCCACTATCTGCCCGACCCCTTTCTGGTCAACGGCATCCGCTCCTATCGCCCGGGGGATCAGATTCATTCCATTCACTGGCCGGCCACGGCAAAGTCTGGCAATTTGATGGTTCGCACCCACGATTATACCGCCGATACCCGTCTGCTGGTGGTGCTGAATGCCCAGCTCAAGGAAAACCAATGGGGCAATCTGATGGACTATGAAATGCCAGCTGTCGAGCATGCCATTTCCCTGGCCGCCACGATTTGCGTCAGGCTTATGCAAAACGGCCTGAATGCCGGGTTCTGCGCCAATATGCCCATGGGGGACAAAAAGGAATGCGTGTATTTTACCCCCGAAAAAAATTATTCCTCGGCAGATGAGCTTTTGTATGCCTTTGCCGCGCTGAAAATCACAACGGCCAAAAGCTTCCTGACCTTTCTGGAGAGCCTGTATTCCCTGCGGGATCTGGATATTCTGATATTGAGTGCCTACACAAGCCCCTCCGTGGAGGAAAGAATGCAGACCCTGCGCAAGCTGGGAAACCATGTGACCCTTCATCTGTTGAGCGAGGAGGCGGCCTCATGAAAAAAATCAGACCCTATCTGCAAAAGCTTGCTTCCTCCCTGGCCCTTTTTTGCGCATTTTATCCTTTGTTTTTGTACTGCGGATTTCGGCTGGCGGAAGGCTGGGGCAGGGTTCTGATCCTGGAAGGGCTGACCCTTGTTTGGGGCAATATCAGCTTCCAAATTAAAAAAGGGCGGCTGGCCTTTTCCCTGTCCGGCACCCTTTTGCTGGGCGCATACGCATGGTTTTTCCTGGTTTCGGAATCCCCCTTTACCCTTTTGCTGCTGATCCCCTGCATTTTAATGCTGTTTTTCCTGCCCCGCTCCTTCCCGGAGCCCCCCTGGCAGGAGTGGAATGCCGCGCTGTGGATTGCCGGATTGATTGCCTATCTGGCCGTCAATATCATCATTCAGGTCAACAGCTACAGGGCGCTTCTTCTCCCGCTGAATATTGCTTTTACATTGTTTGTATTTCTCTTTTTGTGGACACTGAACCACCGCTCGGTTCGCACCGGAATGCACGCATCAGCCAAGGCACCCGCCCCCTTGCGCATCAAAAATAAGCTGCTGATTATTTGCGTTTTCCTGATTGGGCTTTTGGCATCCTGCTGGCAGACACTGTCCGTATTCCTGAACGAGGCCTGGGAAGGGTTCAAGCAGCTGATTGTGCGCCTGTTTGAGCTCATTGCCTCCCTGTTCCCGGCAAGCACCACCTCCGGTGGCAGCGATGAGGGCGGCGGGATGGATTTGATTTCCGAGCTGGGCGGGGCAGGCGAACAAAGCCTGTTTTCCAAGATTCTGGAAAAAATCGTCATGGTGCTGGCCTGCCTGATTTTTGCGCTGCTCCTGATATTGGCCGTTCGCTTTCTGTGGAAAAAGGCAGTCCGGCTCATCCGCCGCCTGATGGAAAAAATGAAGGATTATTCGGCTGCCGCCGGCGGGGATTATGTGGATGAGGTGGAATCCATTGCCGATTCCCGCGACAGCCATGCTGTGCTGAAAAAGGCGGACAAGGGCAAATCAATGCGAGCGGGACGGAATTGGAAGGATCTGAATCCCTCCGAAAAAATCCGCTTTCTGTACCGGGATTTTATCCGGAAAAAGACCCCTCCCGCCCACCTGACTGCCCGGGAAGCCCTGGCCAATGCCCCCGTCCCCGCCGCATTTCCCGATTTGTATGACAGGGCGCGGTATTCCTCCGAAGAAATGAAGGACGAGCTGGCGGAAAATCTGAAAAAAGAAATGCGGAAAATCTGAAGAACAGGGCATTTTCTGCTTTGCTTTTATTCTGCGTATGTGGTATAATGAAAATGCATCCGGCTGATGCCAAAGTGTAGTCAACTGAACGAATTCAATCACTGTGTATGGGAGGAATCTGCCATGAAAATCGGTGCTCAAATGTATTCCCTGCGGAAATATGCCCAAAATGAAGCGGATTTGGGGCGTTCCCTTGAAAAGGTCGCCAAAATGGGCTATAAGGTGGTGCAGCTCTCCGGCTTCGGCCCCATCGAGCCCAAGAAGGTCAAGGCGCTGTGCGATGCAAACGGTCTGGAAATTGCCCTGACTCACAACGCAGAAAACAAGTTCCAGAATGTGGATGCGCTGATTGAGGAGCATCAGATTTATCAGTGCAAATATATCGGCCTGGGCTCCATGCCCGACCGCTACCGTTGCGCCGAGTGGGTGGATTATTTCAAGGAGGATTTTGAAAAGCCCATCCAGAAGATCCATGATGCCGGCATGCTGTTCATGTATCACAACCATTCCTTTGAGTTCGAGCATCTGGCAAACGGCCAGACCATCATGGACAAGCTGCTTTCCTTCTTCCCGGCCGATTACATGGGCATTACGGCCGATACCTACTGGCTGCAGCATGCCGGAGTTGACCTGTATGACTGGCTGGAAGCCCATGCAGACCGGATGCCCTGCATGCACCTCAAGGACATGGCCGTTGTCCGGGATGTTTCCCGCTTTGGCTCCATCGGTTCGGGCAATATCAACTTCAAAAAGGTGCTGGACATCCTGAGCAAAAACGGCGTCACCCAATACGCCCTGGTGGAACAGGATGACAGCTTTGAGCTGCCCGCCTTCGCCTGCATGGCAGACAGCATTGCCTATATCCGTTCCCTGGGCTATCAGGATTGATTGGAGGATTGATTTTTATGAATATTTACGCTTTTGCGGATGAGGCCTCCCCCCTCATTGCCGGTCAGATTGCCGCCATGAAGCGCAACGGGCTGAACGGTCTGGAAATCCGGAATGTGGATGGGCAAAATGTCTCGGACATCACCGTTCAAAAGGCCGCCGAGGTCAAAAAAATGCTGGATGATGCCGGGCTGCAATGCTGGTCCATCGGCTCGCCCATCGGCAAAATCGGCGTGAACGACCCCTTTGAGCCCCATCTGGATAAGCTGAAGAATACTTTGGATGTGGCAGGGGCGCTGAATGCCGGCAATATCCGCATGTTTTCCTTCTATATCCCCGCAGGAGAAAATCCGGCAAACTGGCGCAATCTGGTGTTCGACCGCATGGCGAAAATGCTGGAAATCGCCGGGCAATATCCGGTTGCCTTGTGCCATGAAAACGAAAAGGGAATCTACGGCGATTTGGCCGTCCGCTGCAAGGAACTGGTAGATGCCTTCCCCGCTCTGCATAATGTGTTTGATCCTGCCAACTATATCCAGTGCGGTCAGGAAACCCTTCAGGCATGGGAAATGCTGAAGTCCAGAACCAAATATTTCCATGTGAAGGATGCCCTGCAAAACGGACAGGTGGTTCCCGCCGGCCATGGCATCGGGCATGTGGGAGAAATTCTGAAGGATTATATCGCCCTGGGCGGCCAGAATATCACCGTTGAACCCCATTTGAAGGTGTTTGAAGGCTTCAGCGCCCTGGAAAAGGGCAATGTTTCCATGGGCGATTTCACCTATGAATCCAGCGACATCGCATTCGATACCGCCTGCAATGCCGCCAAGGCTCTGCTGTAAGCTGCTGTTTTTCAGAAATGGAGGAATACAAAATGGATAAAATCAAGCTTGGTCTGATCGGCGCGGGCAACGTAGGTTCCAGCCATATCAAAAATATTCTGGACGGCAAATGCCCCGAAATCGTTCTCACCGCCGTGGCCGACCGCAAGGAAAGCCGCAGACAGTGGGTCAAGGAAACCGTGCCCGGCGTGCTGATTTATAACGAGGGCGAGGAACTGATTGAAAAAGCCCCCGTGGATGCGGTGTTGATTGCCGTTCCCCACTATCAGCATCCCACCCTGGCCATCTCCGCCTTCCGGCACGGCAAGCACGCCGTCTGCGAAAAGCCCGCCGGCGTATATACCCTGCAGGTTCGGGATATGATGGCGGAGGCGGACAAGCATCCTGAGCTTACATTCGCCATGATGTTCAACCAGCGCACCAACTGCACCTACCGCAAAATCAAGGAAATGATTGAGGGGGGCGAATTGGGTGAGCTGAAGCGGATGAGCTGGCTGATTACCGACTGGTATCGCACCCAGGAATACTATGATTCGGGCGCCTGGCGTGCCACCTGGGCCGGGGAAGGCGGCGGCGTATTGCTCAACCAGTGCCCCCATCAGCTGGATTTGCTCCAGTGGTTGTGCGGACTGCCTGTCAAGGTGCGTGCCTTCTGCCATGAGGGCAAGTGGCATGACATCGAGGTGGAAGATGATGTGACGGCCTATCTGGAATTCGAAAACGGCGCAACCGGCGTGTTCGTCACCACCACCGGCGATGCCCCCGGCACCAACCGGCTGGAAATCAGCGGCACAAAGGGCAAGATTGTGTGCGAGGATAACAAGGTTCTGTTCTATAAGCTGAGCTGTGATTTGACCGAATGGACAAAGACCTGCCCCGAAGGCTTTGTAAAGCCCGGCTGCGAGGTGACAGAGGTTGAGCTGGACGGGCAAAATCCCCAGCATCCCGGCGTGCTGAATGCCTTTGCCGACCATATTTTGCACGGCGGCAAGCTGATTGCGGACGGCCGGGAAGGCATCCGGGGACTTACCCTGTCCAATGCCATGCACCTGAGCTCCTGGCTCGGCAAGGAGGTCACCGTACCCTTTGACGAGAAGCTGTTCTATGATATGCTGATGGAGCGCTGCAAAACCTCCCGCCACAAGGAAGAATCCGGCGTGGTGGCCAATCTGGAAGGAACCTACTGAGGGCTGAGCCTTTTCACAGATATCCAAGATCCCCGGGCTGCCGCAAAAAAGCGGCAGCCCTTTTATTTTCTTGATTCGAATGGGAAAATATTGCCCGGCACTTGAAATGAGAGGCAAAATGTGGTAAAATTTGATTTGCGAGGTGGTTTGATTATGGAAATGACAATGAGATGGTTCGGCACAGGCTTTGACACGGTTTCTTTGCAGCAAATCCGGCAGGTTCCGGGGGTTTGCGGCGTTATCACGACTTTATACGATACCATGCCCGGGGAGGTCTGGTCCGCCGGGCGCATCAAGGCATTGAAGGAAGAGGTCAATGCCGCCGGGCTCAAAATTTCGGGCATTGAATCGGTCAATGTCCATGATGCCATCAAAACGGGCGACAGCAGACGGGATGAAATGATTGCCCATTACATCGAAACGCTGGAAAATCTGGGCAAAAATGATATCCATATGGTTTGCTATAACTTTATGCCGGTGTTTGACTGGACAAGAACGGACCTGGCCAAGCCCCGGGCGGACGGCTCCACCGTGCTGGCCTATGATCAGGATGTGATTGACACCATTGTACCCGAAAAAATGCTGGATTCCATCAGCAAAAATTCAAACGGCACGGTCATGCCCGGCTGGGAGCCGGAGCGTCTGGCCCATCTGAAGGAGCTGTTCGACATCTATGCCGATGTGTCCGAGGAAAAGCTGTTTGACAATCTGGTGTACTTCCTGAAGGCCATTATGCCTGTCTGCGAAAAGTATGACATCCGCATGGCCATTCATCCGGACGACCCGGCCTGGCCGATTTTCGGTCTGCCCCGCATTGTAACGGGCAAGGAAAAGATTCTGAAGCTGATGAAGGCAGTGGATTCCCCCTGCAACGGGCTGACGCTTTGCACCGGCTCTCTGTCCTCCAATCCGAAAAATGATATCCCGGATATCATCCGCTCCCTGCCGGGGCGCATTCCCTTTGCCCATGTGCGCAACATGCTCCACACCGCCCCCGGAAAATTCGAGGAGGCCGGGCATCTGTCCAGCGAGGGCTCCCTGGATATGTACGAAATTATGAAGGCATTGCATGATATCGGCTTTGACGGGGCCATCCGTCCCGACCACGGCCGTGCCATCTGGGGAGAGGTGGCCATGCCCGGATACGGTCTGTATGACCGGGCGCTGGGCTGTGCCTACCTGAACGGCCTGTGGGAAGCCATCGGCAAGCAAAAAGCCTAATAAAGCCTGATGAAAGAAGGTTTTTCCATGCAGCTGAACAAGCAAGCACTTGAGAATACTGAATTTTTTGCCGACCGCAAAATCAAACTGCCCGTCCGGTTTCCGGCAAATACCGCCCCCTGCTGGGTGCACTTTGGGGCGGGCAACATTTTCCGGGGATACATCGCACGCCTTCAGCAGGAATTGCTGGATTTGGGGCTGTCTGACCGGGGCATTATTGCCGTTGATCCCGACCGGGATATGCTGGAAAAGGTCTATGATGCCCATGATAACCTGACGCTGCTGGTCTCCCTGGGGGGAGACGGCAACACCGATTTATCCGTGATCGGCTCGGTGAACGAGGCCGTTTATTCGGGCGACTGGGCGCGTCTCAGGGAAATATTCATCTCAGACACCCTGCAGTTGTGCACCTTTACCATCACGGAAAAGGGATACTCCCTGGGCGCGCAGGCCGATGTGGACACGCAAAATGTGCCCTGCAAGGCCAAAAACACCATGTGCCTGGTTTGTGCCCTGCTGTATGAACGATACAAGGCAGGGCAGTTGCCCCTTGCCGTGGTCAGCATCGATAATTGCTCCAGAAACGGCGAAAAGCTGAGCCGTGCCATCCGGACTGCCGCCGAACAATATGTGCAAAATCAGCAGATGGAAGCGGGCTTCCTGGATTATCTGAAGGATGAAAAGAAGGTCTCCTTCCCCTGGTCCATGATTGACAAAATCACCCCCCGCCCGGATGACGCCATCGGGCAGATGCTGGAGAGCAAGGGTCTGGAGGGCATGCTTCCCCTGCAGCGGGAGCACGGTGCGCCCACCGCTCCCTTTGTCAATGCAGAGCAGGATGAATATCTGGTCATGGAGGATGCCTTCCCCGCCGGCCGTCCGCCTCTGGAAAAAGCCGGTGTTTACATGACAGACCGCAAAACCGTCAACCTGTCCGAGCGAATGAAGGTCACGGCCTGCCTGAACCCGCTGCATACGGCCATGGCTACCCTGGGATGTATGCTGGGCTATACCCGGATTTCCGCCATGATGCAGGATGAGGATGTTGTCCGGCTGATTCGGGCAATCGGCGAGGAGGGCATGCGCGTGGTACAGGATCCCGGCATCATCTCGCCCCGTGCGTTCATCACCAGGCTGCTGGAAAACCGGCTGCCCAACCCCTATATCCCCGATATGCCCCAGCGCATTGCCTCGGATACCAGCCAAAAGGTGGGAATCCGCTATGGCGAGACAATCAAGGCCTATCTGGCCAGTGATTTACTGAGCGAGGGCGAGTTGAAGGCCATCCCCTTTGCCATTGCCGCATGGCTTCGCTATTTGCTGAAAAAGGATGATTTGTTGCAGGATATGCCCCTGAGTCCCGACCCCATGCTGGAGGAACTGACCGGCATACTGCAAAGCATCACCCCCGGTATGCCCGGTACGCTGGATGAGGCAGCCGTGGATAAAATCCTGTCCAACGAAGCCATTTTCGGCAGCAATTTGTGCAATACCCTGCTGCGTGATCAAATTCTGAATACATTTACCAAAATGCTGGAAGGAAAAGGGGCGGTGCGCAGGGCGCTGCATGAAGCCGTATGACGAATGAAGAAAGAGTTGCCCTGGCCCTTCGTCTGGGCGCAAAAAAAGCGGTCATTCTGGATATATCTCAAATCGTTCTGAACGCTTCCTTCCGGGACATCTGCGCATCAAACGGCTGCGGTCAATTCGGGAAATGCTGGGTCTGTCCCCCCTATGCAGGGCCGATTGAGGAGCTGATGGCCGATCTGCGCAAGCGTCAAGTGGTTTTGTGGTACCAGACCATCTTTGACATTGAGGACAGCTTCGATTTTGAGGGAATGCAGGAGGCAAAAAAGCAGCATATCGCCCTTTGCCAGGCGCTTCAGGCGGAATTGCGGGCAAACGGGGAAGCGGATTTCCTGCACCTTGGGGCAGGCGGATGCGGTCTGTGTGAACGCTGTGCCTGCCCGGAATCCCCCTGCCGTTTCCCGGACAAAGCCATGTCCTCATTGGAAGCCTATGGGGTGGATGTTTTTTCCACCACAAAAAATACGCCGCTGCATTACATCAACGGCGCAGATACGGTCACCTACTTCGGCGGAGTATTTTTCTGACGAAAGGCTAACCTGCAAAAAGAGCCGGCGCATTGTCCGGCTCTTTTTCTATAAAATCCACGGGGATTATGGGCTTTCAGGCTCACTTCAATTTGTCGGCAATGGCCTTCAGGAAGGTTTCGCTGTCCACGATCCGGGCATCCCCCTCATAAAGCTGGGCAAGGTCACCCGTCATCAGACCCTCCTCGATGGTGGACAGGGCGGCTTTTTCCAGCCTTTTTGCAAAATCGCACAGCGGCTTGTTGCCGTCCATCTCCCCCCGCTTGTTCAGCGCACCCGTCCAGGCAAACAGCGTGGCCATGGGGTTGGTGGAGGTCTTTTCGCCCTTCAGATAGCGATAATAATGCCGGGTGACCGTGCCGTGTGCCGCCTCATATTCAAAGCAGCCGTCCGGGGAAACCAGCACGGAGCTCATCATGGCAAGAGAGCCGAAGGCCGCCGAAATCATGTCCGAAAGCACATCGCCATCATAGTTTTTCATGGCCCACACAAAGCCGCCGTGGGATTTGACTGCCCGGGCAACCGCATCATCAATCAGTGTATAAAAATAGGTAATGCCGGCTTTTTCAAAGGCCGCCTTATATTCATTGTCAAAAATCCGCTGAAAAACAGCCCGGAAGGTTTCGTCATAGGTCTTGGAAATGGTATCCTTGGCCGAAAACCACAAATTCTGCTTCACGCTCAGGGCAAAGGAGCAGCAGGAACGGGCAAAGCTCTCGATGGAATCCACCCGGTTATGCATGCCTTGGATAATGCCGTCCGTCTGAAAATCAAATATGGTTTCCCGCGTCTGGCTGCCGTCCGGGGCGGTAAATACGATTTCCGCCTTCCCCTGTCCCTTGGTGGCAAGCTCCACGGCCTTATACACATCCCCATAGGCATGGCGTGCAACCGTGATGGGGCTTGTCCAGCCGGGGATATAGGGCTTTAAGCCCCTCGCGATAATGGGGGTGCGGAACACCGTGCCATCCAGATAGGCCCGGAGCGTGCCGTTGGGGCTTTTATACATTTTTTTCAGGTTATATTCGGTCATCCGCCCGGCATTGGGGGTAATCGTGGCGCACTTTACGCCCACCTTCAGCCGTTTGATGGCACGGGCGGCCTCCAGCGTCACCTGATCGTCCGTCTCATCCCGGTGAACCAGGCTCAGGTCATAGTACTCGGTATTCAGATCCACAAAGGGCTCAAGCACGATTTCCTTGATCTGCTTCCAAAGGATGCGTGTCATCTCATCCCCATCCAGCTCGGCAATGGGGTTCATCCTGATTTTATCCATTTTGTTTCCGCCTTTCCGCATATGTATTGATCAGGCAGCCGTTCACAAGATTCTCCCGTTCGGTGGGGGTCATGGCAGGCAGCTCAAGGGCAATGGTTCTCTCCCCATTCACAATCCCCTCAAATGCCGCGTCGCCCGAAAGCAAGGCATCCCGAAAGCCCTTCACAACCACCCGATCCCCTACGCAAAGGGAAAGGGCGTCCGGGCAGATAAAGGGCACGATCCCCCAGTTGATCAGGTTTGCCCTGTACCGCTTGGTGGCATAGGAAACGGCAATATTGGCAATCCCCCCCAGCACACGCTGGCAGGAGGCCGCCTGTTCACGGGCAGAGCCGTCCCCCGGGCAATGAGCCGCAACGGCCGAATATTTTCCGCTGTCCCGCAGTGCCTTGGAACGGGAAACATACCCCGGATCTCTTCTGGAAAGGGCAAATTCGGACAGCCGAACGGGATTGGAACGGTAGGAGGAGGTCTCCCCCGAGGGAATCAGTTCATCCGTTGTGGTGACGGCATCGGTCAAAACGGAGGCAACCGTAAATTCCAGGTCATCCTCCAGCCCCCTGAAGGCCGGCCAATCCGTGATATTGGGTCCCAGCACCAATTGTGCCCGGGGATCCGATTTTCCTGCCCCGTTATACACCCGCTTTTGATAGGCAGAGGGATCAAAGGCATACTCATCCCCCGCCCTGTCGGTGTAGGGAATGCTGTCCGCACCGGTGATATAACCCCCGTTGAGCGCGGTGGCTGCAATGGAGCGGGCATCCATGAGCGCCACAAAGGCGGACTGGTTTTCCCCCGGCTTGGAGCCTTCCCGGTTGGGGAAATTCCGGGTCGAATGGCGGATCGACAAGGTGCCGTTTGCCGGAACATCCCCCGCCCCAAAGCACGGACCGCAGAAGCAGGGCTTGATGACCGCCCCGGTCTGCAGCAAATCGCCTATCGTACCGCTCCTGATCAGGGCGGCCTCCACGGGAATGCTGGAGGGATACACGCTCATATTGCCCGCATTTTGATCCCCTAAAATCTCGGCCACATTGAGCAGATTCTCATAGGTGCCTCCCGCGCAGCCCGCAGCAAGGAACTGGCTGGCCTTCACGCCCTTGCCGTCATACAGCCTGACCAATTCCCCATGAAGATTTGCCGCCTTTTCGGCCTTTTGAAGCACCTGTTTGGGGTTTTCATTCAGCTCCCTGATGGTAAAGGCATTGCTGGGATGGAAGGGAAGGGCAATCATGGGCTCGATTTCGTCCAAATCCAGAACAATCGCCCGGTCATAGACCGCCCCGTCCTCCGGAGCTAATTTCTGATATTTGTCCTTCCGGCCATGGGTCTCATAATATTTTTCGGTCTTTTCGTCCGTCACCCAGATCGAGGAAAGGCAGGCCGTTTCCGTTGTCATCACATCAATCCCGATCCGAAAATCCATGGAAAGATTGCCAACGCCCTCCCCGGCGAATTCCAGAATCCTGTTTTTGACAAACCCATTCCCGAATGTATCCCGGCAAAGGGTCAGCGCCACATCATGAGGCCCCACACCGTGCCTGGGCTTTCCCTTGAGATACACCAGCACGGTTTCGGGCAGGGCAGGCAAATCATAGGTATTGCCAAGCAATTGCTTTACCAATTCGCCGCCGCCCTCGCCGATGGCCAGCGTACCCAATGCGCCATACCGGGTATGGGAATCCGACCCCAGAATCATTCCGCCGCAAAACGCCATTTGCTCCCTTGCATACTGATGAATCACGGCCAGGTTCGGGGGCACATAAATGCCGCCGTATTTTTTGGCTGCCGAAAGACCAAAGGCATGGTCATCCGCATTGATGGTGCCCCCCACGGCGCACAGGGAATTGTGGCAGTTGGTAAAGGCATAGGGAATGGGAAAGCGCTCCAAGCCGCTGGCCCGGGCGGTCTGAATAATGCCCACATAGGTAATATCATGGGAAATCAGCGCATCGAATTTGATATGGGTGGCGCCGTGGGCAGTCAGGATTTTCTGTGCCATCGTCCCCCGGGACGGTCCATGGGTGTTGGAAAGAGTGCCGCCTGTCAGCTTCACGGGTGCATCAATCAGCTTCATACATTTGCCCCCTGCGGTTTATTTTACACCGCAGATTATAACAGTTTTCCGGAAACTTTGCAAGCATCAGCCGATATTATTCTTCAAAATCTGATCAAAATTACTTTGAAAGGCCTGCATACTGCTTGCATTTTTATCAATGCAGCGGTATAATAATGAACGCACCAATGATTTTGAGGTGGATTTATGCAGTATTCAGCCAACGATAAAGCGGTTCAGACCTATGTGTCTTCCCTTACAAGCAATATTTCGGCCAGCTATACCATCAACAAGGCGGCCTTCAAGTCCCTGAACGTCAAGCGTGGACTGAGAAACATTGACGGAACAGGCGTGCTTGCGGGCGTTACCGGCATAGGCAGCGTTCAGGGCTATATGATGCTGGACGGCGACCCGATCCCCATGCCCGGCAGGCTATATTACAGGGGCATCGAAATCAACGAGCTGATCGAAAATCATGTCAGCCAGCACCTTTTCGGGTTCGAAGAGGTTATTTATCTTTTGCTGATGGGCAAGCTGCCCACAAGGACGGAATTGGATGCCTTCCGGGGGGCGCTGGCCTCTGCCCGGCGTATGCCGGACGGCTTCAATGAATCGGTTATTTTCAAGGCACCCAATCAGAGCCTGATGAACAAGCTGGCCAGCGGCGTGCTGAGCTTATATTCCTATGACGAAAATCCGGACGACATCAGCCCGGAAAATGTCCTGCGGCAATCCATTGAGCTGCTGGCTCGTGTGCCCATCATCGTATCCAATGCCTTCAATGTCAAGCGGCACTTTTTTGAGAACGAATCCCTCTTCCTGCATGTGCCCAAGGATGAGCTTTCGACCGCCGAAAATCTGCTGCGCATGACAAGAAGCGATAAAAAATATACGGACGATGAAGCCCATCTGCTGGACATTGCCCTGACCCTTCAGGCCGAGCACGGCGGCGGCAATAACTCCACCTTCACCTGCCGTTCCCTGACCTCGACGGGAACGGATACCTACAGCGCCATCGCCGGGGCCATCAGCGCCCTGAAGGGGCCGCTTCACGGCGGTGCCAACACCAAGGTGGTGGGCATGCTTCAGGATATCAAGGCTCATGTGCCCGATTTGAGCAGCGACAAGGCGCTGAGGGATTATCTGACCCTCATTCTGGAGGGCAAGGCCTGGGACGGAAGCGGCAAAATCTACGGTCTGGGGCATGCCGTCTATACCGAAAGCGATCCCCGGGAGCTGCTGCTCAAGAAATATGCCATGGAGCTGGCCGAAAAAACCGGCAAAGCCGAGGACTTCCATATTATGGACCGGATCGAGCGGATCGGCCTGGAGCTTCTCAGCGAAAAGCTGACCGACCACCGCACGATGTGCGCCAATGTGGATATGTATTCCGGGCTGGTGTACAGCATGCTGGGCATTCCCATGGACATGTACACCCCGATTTTTGCCATTGCCCGCACCGCCGGCTGGTGCGCCCACCGTCTGGAGGAAATCATTTCGGGCGGAAAATTGGTGCGTCCCGGCTACAAGGCGGTCATGCCTCAGGCGCATTATGTCCCGCTGGACGAAAGATAATCCTGCCCCTTTGATTTTAAATGAGCATCCCCTGCCGCATCATGAATGCATTGCAGGGGATGTTCTTTATTCGTCATGATTCAGACTATGAATCTTTCAGAAAGTGCTGATTTAATCGGATTGATCCTTTTTTCAGAAAAATAATCCCCTCTAAAAAAGAGTTTTTGGCATAATTTTACTCCATCAAATGATAAAATTTGCCTTTTCAAGGAAGGGGGCACGGGGGAAAACTCGCTTTTCAGCATGAAAAGCGTGGTTTCCCCCGGAATTAACCATCGTTTCCCTTATTCCTCGCAGCCTAGTGCCTGCTGCAGCACCTGCAGATTGATCCGCATTTTATCCTCGTAATCCGTTTTCGCATATTCCCCCTCCGTCACGGGATCAAGCACATAAACCTGCTCCCCCGTTTCGGCGGCAACGGTCTGCAATGCATCGGAGGACACCCCCGGTTCGGCAAACAAAGGGCAGGGATGAATTTCCGAAATCAAATCGATTACCCGGGCAAGTTCCCGGGGCGAGGGTGCCTCATCCGCATCCTGCGTCAGGCTTGCCACGCAATTGAGCTGATAGGCCTTGGCAAAATAGGGGAACGCCTCGTGGAATGTGACGATATCCCGGTGGGCAAGGTGGGACAGCCCCTCCTCCAATTCGGCATCCAGCAAACCCAGCCTGTCCAGATAGGCCTGGGTATTCTGCTGCATCTGGTCTGCATATTCCGGATAGAGCGCGCACAGGAAGGCGCAGAGATTTTCCACCATTTTCATGGCATTTTTGGGGCTGAGCCAGATATGCGAATTGCTTTCCCCGTTTTCCTCGATCAGCTCAATTCCCTCCGACAAATCAGCCACCGGCAATTCGGGCATCTGCCGGCGAATGGCAGGCAAAAAGGAATCCTCCATGCCCGCCCCGTTGATCACCAGCGCATCCGCCTGGGCCAGGGTCTTCATGTCCCCGGTCAGCAGCTGATAATCATGCAGACAGCCGGTACCCGGCGGGGTCAGGGACACAAGGCTGATGCCCTCAATGCCGTCCAGCACATTTTCGGCAAAAATGTAAATCGGGTAAAAGCTGACGGCAATTGTGCCGGTCTGAGCGGATGCGCAGGCGCACAGCAAGATCAAAGCAAGGGCAAGTGCCGCAATTTTCCTGATCATGATTTTCTTCCCCCTCTTTTCTTGTGCTTTAACCGGTACAGCAGCTCGGTCACATCGCCCTGGGCAACGGCATCGAGCCACTCATCGTCCAATGCATTCCAATCCACATGAAACGCCTGGGCGACGGACAAAAATTCCTCCATCGTCCGGGTCGCCAAAAGGGCATCCACCGTTTCCTGGGAAATCGGCGCAGCGGGAATTTCCCTTGCTTTCTTTTCGTCCATAAAAATCCTCCCGGCCGGCTTTCCGGCTCATGTATTATACCACATTTCAATCTTCTGTGCAATTGCCATATAATTGTCCTTTTTTTTGCATAAAAAAAGCGTTTTTCCTCTTGCAACAAACAATACAATATAGTATAATCCCTGTGCTTGTGATTCATTTTCTCATGCTTCACGGCAGTATCATATAAAAAATGGAGGCAGTCTTATGGGGTTTATCAAATGCCCGCGCTGCGAACTGAACTATATCGAAGAATCTGAAGGCTTCTGCAAAATCTGCAAACGGGAAATGAAGGGCGAAAAGCCCCATGAAGAGCCTGAGATGTGCACCAACTGCGGAGAACAGCCCGCCCTTCCCGGGAAGGATTTGTGCCTGTTTTGTCTGCAGGAAATGAACCGCTCCAATGAGGTCAGCGACGAGGAGCAGCCCAAGTCTTTGGATAAGATTGATGTGGAAATCGATCCCATGAGCTCTATGGATGAGATCATTCCGGATCTGGACGAGGATATCCCCTCCACGGAATTCAACGAAATCGAAAGCGCGCTGTCTTTGGATGAAATGGGCGAGGATGAAGACGGCAGCGAGGGCGATGAGGAAGAAGAGGACAGGGACTGAGCGATGCGCATCTTCACCATCGGAGATTTGCATCTGTCCGGCGGCGATGACAAGCCCATGGATGTTTTCGGCAGCCACTGGGAGAATCATTTCGAGCGCATCAAGGCCGACTGGACAAGCAAAATCCAGCCCAATGACCTGGTGCTGATACCCGGTGATATTTCCTGGGCAATGGCCTTTGAAAATGCTCTGCCCGATTTGTTTGCCATCGGCCGTCTTCCGGGCAAAAAGGTGCTTTTGCGGGGCAATCACGACTACTGGTGGCCGGGCATCGGGCAGCTGAGAAGCGCCCTTCCCCAGGGGATGTATGCCCTGCAAAATGATGCCCTGCGGTTTGAGGATGTGACGGTTTGCGGCAGCAGACTCTGGCTTTTGCCCGCCCTGCATACGGCAAAGGACGACAAAAAAATCTATGACCGGGAGCTGATCCGGCTGAGATTAAGCCTGGAAAGCGCCCAAAAGCTGGGGGGACGGATGATCGTTATGACCCACTATCCCCCTGCATCGGAGGAGGGCACGGCCAACGAGGTCACCCGTCTTATTGCCGAGTTCGGCGTTCAAAGCGTCGTATATGCCCACCTGCATGGCCCGGCCTGCAAAAAGGCCTTCTGCGGCAAAATCGACGGCATCCCCTACCACTGCGTGTCCTGCGATTTTCTCAATTTCAAGGTACATGAAATTCAGCTTTGAAGAAAATATACATGTTTTGCATCAAAAAACAGGAGGCCGTCCCGCTTCCTGTTTTTCTTCATTTTAATCAAATCAATCAAATTATTCGACAAACAGCAGCACGCCGATCACCTTGGAACGGTTGAAGGGGCCGTAAAATCTGGAGTCAATGGAAACCTCCCGGTTATCCCCCAGCACAAACACATCCCCGGGCTGCACCGTATAGGGATAGGAAATCTGCCCCTCCTCCGGCTTGGTTTCGCCGATGAAGTAATCCCCCTGCTCCTTTTCCCCATTGACATACACAGCGCCGTCCCGGATATCCACCACATCCCCCTCCACTGCGATGACCCGCTTCACATAAAAGCTGCCGTCCGCAATGCCCAGGGATACGACGCTGCCCCGCTGAACCTGCTTGAGTATTCTGGCATAGACCACCAATTGCCCGTTTTGCAGCGTGTTTTTCATCGAATCGCCGTTGACGAAGGAAACACCAATCACAAACCGGAAAATCAAAAACACGGCCAGCACCAGGATCAAAAAGCGCTGAAGCATCCGCATTTGCTTCTGCCGTCTGACATTTTTCTCACTATACGCCCTTGTTTTCATCAGCTTTTTCTCTTTCTCTCTGCAATTTGGAGTAGATGCATCCGCAATAATCCTGCCGATACAACCCATATTTCCTGGAATTTTGAATGGAGGTGAGATACCCGTTTCCCTTTTTGAAATCGGAAAACAGATACTTGACCCCCGATTTTTCTGCCAATTCTGCGCCTATTTCATTGAGCTTGTCCGCGTTTTTCAGGGGGCTTACGGACAGGGAGGTGGTGAAATAGTCAAACCCCCCTTCGGCGGCCATCCGGGCCGTTTTCTCCAGCCTGAGCCGGTAGCAGGCAAAGCATCTTTCCCCGCCCTCCGGGACATTTTCCAATCCGTGGGCTGCGGCATAAAATGCCTCCGGCTCATATTCCCCCACCAAAACCCGTGGCGGATTTTCCAGTGGGATTTCCCTGACCAGCCGCTGCAGTTCCCCCTCCCGCTTTTCGCATTCCTCCCGGGGCGAAATGTTGGGATTGTAATAAAAGCAGGTCACCCGAAAATGCCGGCACAGCATTTCCAGCATGCCGCTGGCGCAGGGGGCGCAGCATACATGCAGCAACAGGGTGGGTTGGCAACCGTTTTTCGTAAACTGAGCGATTTCCCGCTCCATCAGCAATCGGTAGTTGACTTTGCTCATGGTGAAACCTCCCGTCTTTCTATTTCGTCCTCTTTTAAAAAAATCCTTTATTTTTTAAAAATATCTTTTCAATCCTGCTTTTTTCATGTATAATAGGGATGGGAGATGGTGCAAATGGGACAGGAATTGTCAGAGGAAGAGATCATTGAACAATTAAAGCCGCTGATCAGTGAAAAAAGGCTTCGCCATACCCTGGGGGTAAGGGACACGGCGCTTGAGCTTGCCCGCATTCACCAGATCGACCCGGAAAAAGCCCGGCTGGCCGCCCTGCTGCATGACTGTGCCAAGGGATTCAGCTATGAGGATGGGCTGAAGCTGGCGAAAAAAGCGGGCATTCATGACAGCCAATTCCTCTCCTCGCCCCCTCTTTTGCACGGCCCGCTGGGGGCATATCTGGCAAAAAGCAAATTCGGTGTGGCGGATGAGGATGTGCTGAACGCCATCTATTACCACACGGCCGGGCGCAGAAATATGTCCGGGCTGGAGCTTTGTATTTTTGTGGCGGATGCCTGTGAACTGACCCGGATGCCCTACCCCGGGCTTGAAGAAATCCGCACTGCCGCCTATCAAAGCCTGAAGGAGGCCGCCCGGCTGGAATTGGAGCATACCAAGGCCTATGTGCTGGCGCAGGGCAAGCCCTACAGCCCCCTGAGCTGCGAGGCGCTGAACTGGTTAAACGAAACTTAAGGAGGTTTGATTTATGGAACAATTGGAACTGGTCAAAACAATCGCAAGGGTTCTTTCGGACAAAAAAGCCCAGAATATCACCGCACTGGATGTATCCCACCTGACGGTTATTACGGATTATATGGTCATTGCCACCGGCCGCAGCGGTCTGCAGGTCAAGGCACTGGCGGATGATGTGGAGGATAAGCTGTACGAGCTGGGCATCCCCGTGCGTTCCAAGGAAGGCAAAAACGAGGGACGCTGGATCGTGCTGGATTTGGGCACGGTGCTGGTGCATATTTTCCACCCGGAGGACAGGGAGCATTATCGTCTGGAGCGGCTTTGGGCGGACGGCACAAACGAAATTCCGCTGAATCTGGAAGATTAATATGAACATTCAGATTTATTTCTGCAAGAAAAATCCCGATGTGCTCAAGGCCGAAAGGTTTTTCAAGGAGCGGCGGATCACATTTCAGAGCGTTGATCTGAAAAAGCATGCTCCCGGCGCAAAGGAGCTGGAGCTTTTTGCCCGTGCCGCCCAGGGCGCATACAATCTGGTGGACCGCACAAGCACATCCGCCCTGTCCCATCCGGTGGCGCACACCCAGGATGAGGCACTGATTCTTGAATATCTGGCGCAAAACCCCGCCTTCCTTCGCTCCCCCATTGTACGCAACGGCAAAAGCTGCACCATCGGGGCAGAGGAAGGCACATGGGCTGAATGGGTCAAAGCAGGAGGTCAGAGCAAATGAAGGTCTTACTGATCAACGGAAGCCCCAATCCTTCGGGAAACACCTTCCTGTCCCTGCAGGAATGTGCCGGGGAGATTGAAAAGCAGGGCATCGAAACGGAAATTTTCCATATCGGAGCAGGCCCCTTCTTTGGCTGCGTGAATTGCGGCGGCTGCAGCAAGGCAGACCATTGCGTGCAAGACGGGGACATTCTCCCCCTCATGGTAGAAAAAATGGCGCAGGCCGACGGCATCATCGTGGGCTCTCCCACCTATTACGGAGGCCCGAACGGGGCGTTATGTGCCCTGCTGGACCGGGCGTTTTTCTCCGCCTCCCGCCTTTTCCGGCACAAGCCCGCCGCCGCCATTGTGGTATGCAGACGGGGCGGCGCTACAGAGGCATTAAGCAGGCTGAATATGTATTTCACGCTGAACGAAATGCCCCTGATTTCCTCCCAATACTGGAACATCACCCACGGGCTGGAGCCGGGCGATGTGCAGGGCGACCCGGAGGGCATGCAAACCATGCGGGTTCTGGGGAAAAATATGGCGCATGCCGTGCGTCATCTGCCTGCCGGGGAATACCCCGAATGGACAGAAAAGCGCCTGATGACCAATTTTATCCGGTAAGAAGCAAGCAGCGGAAAAGCTCCGCTGCTTTTCTTTTAGGGAAACGATGATTAATTTCTGGGGAAACCACGCTTTTCATGCTGAAAAGCGAGTTTTCCCCAGACCCCTTCCTTGAAAAGGCATAATTTTAATTATTATAATGGGGTAAAATTATGCCGAATTACCTTATTTTTAAGAAGGACTATTTTTTGAAAAAATCCGAACTGATTTAATCAGCAGTTCCTTAGGAAGCACTGATTCATTGGGCGGCGACTTTTGCGCATCTATTTCCCGCAAAATTCTCGATTTACGTTTAAAAACGAGTAATTTGGCACAATTTTATTTCATATATATAAAATTTGCCTTTTCAAGGAAGGGGGGAGCAGCGGAAAACCTGGCCAGTCAGGCTCCGACCTTTTCAGCATGAAAAGCATGGTTCCTCCCGGAATAAATTAACATTTCCTTTATTTTTCCTGCATGGTGCGTTCAATATCCGCAATGGTTCGGGGAATGGCCGCAGACAGGTTTTCGCACCCGTTTTCGGTCACCAGCAGGTTATCCTCCAGACGGAAGCCGATCCCCGATTCCTCGTGATAAATCCCCACATCAATGCAGAACGTCATGCCGGGGGCAATGATTTCCGGGGTTTGCACCACATCATGCACATCAAACCCGATATGATGAGCCCCGCCGTGCCACATCACCTGCCCGATTTGGGATTCATCCTGCAATATGCCGGCCTTGACCAGCTGCGCTGCATTGAAGGAGCGGATTTCCCGGTCAATATCCGCCATTTTCCAGCCCGGTGCCACCGTTTGGAACATGTGATTGGAGGTTTCCAGCGCACAGGTGTAGAGCTTTGCCTGCAGATCGGTAAATTTGCCGTTGCAGGGCCAGCCCCGGGATACGTCCACAATCAGATCATCCCACTGGGCGCCCACATCGTTCAGAATCATGTCCCCGTCCTGAGCCTGCCCGGTATAGCTGTAATAATGAATGCAGAAATTGTTTTTCCCGGCCGAAATGATGGGCGGGAAGCCGTGCTGCTCAGGTCCAAACCAGCCAAGCTCCTTGTCAAACACCGCCTTGTACTGGTATTCATACATGCCGGGTCTGGATGCCCGCATCATGGCGCAAATGCCCCTGCCCGTGATCTCCTCGGCCTTTCTCAGTGCCTCGATCTCGCAGGGCTGCTTGATGAGCCGCAATTTCCGGACAAGTCCGTCCCCGTTTTCTATGTTCAGGTAAGGATAGTTTTCCCGGGTCCGGGCTAAAAAGCGGTGAGCAGGGGTATCCCGGTCGGAGGTTTCCGCCCGGTACACATCCAGATACAGATTTTCAATCGGCGCAACCTTCATGGAATAATGACCGGCCGCCGCCAGGGTATGAAAATCCTTTTCAAACTGATCCAGCGTGCGCACATCCCAAACCCCCGAACGGGCGGTGGCTTCCTGCTTTGTCAGCCGCTTTCCCGTCCATCTTTCGGCCATCAAATCGGAGGGCAAAAGATACAGCCTCTCCTGTACATTCCCGTTTTGATCCCGGATGCCCACCAGAATGGATTGCTTCTGGGTAATGCCGGTCAGGTAGACAAAGCTTCGTCTGGCAAAAAAAGGATACATCTCATCATTGGTCTTGCGAACCTCTTCGCCGGAAAAGAAAACCGCAGCGCTGGAGGGCTTCAGCATATCCCACAGCCGGGCGCGGTTGCCTGAATAAAAGCTGCTTTCCATTGTTCTGCCTCCCTTTATTTGATAAAAACGCCTTCGATAAAAATTTTCAGGCCAATGCAAATCAATATAATGCCGCCCAGGATGGATGCCTTGCCCGACAGCCTTGTGCCGATCTTCTTTCCCAGAATGACCCCTGCCACGCAGATGACAAAGGTCACCCCGCCGATGATCAGCGCCTCGGTCAGGGCGGCGGCAAATCCCAGGGAGGCGATGGTAAAGCCGGTGGACAGCGCATCAATGGAGGTGGCAATCCCCTGCACCAGCAGGGCACTCAGAGCCAAACGGGTGTAGTCCGTCTGCTTTTCCTGGGTGTCGCCCCGGTCATGCAGCCCCTCCAGCAGCATTTTGATGCCGATATACAGGAGCAAAGCCAGCGCAATCCAGGGAATGAAGCCCTGAAAAGCCGCAAACTGCTCGGCAATGGTATGCACGCACAGCCAGCCAATCAGGGGCATCAGAATCTGAAAGGCGCAGAAGGTGCCCGCAATCAGGCAGATTCGTCCCTTGCTCATTTCGGGCTCATTCAGTCCATTGGTCAGCGATACGGAAAATGCATCCATCGCCAGGGCAACGCCCAGCAGCATTGCTTCCAATAAGAATGGCCAGTTCAGCCAGTTTTCCATAAAGTCCTCCGTTCAGCCCTCATGCATGGGCAATTCCACGATAAAGCTCGTTCCCTGTCCTTCCACGCTTTCGCAGCGGATGCTTCCGCCATGCAGCAAAACCAGCTGATGAACGATGGACAGCCCAAGACCCGTTCCGCCGCTGTCCCTCGACCTTGCCTTATCCACCCGGTAAAAGCGGTCGAATATATGGGGCAGGGATTCCCGGGGGATGCCCGGGCCGTTGTCCTGCACATTCAGCACGGCGTCCCGCCCGTTTCTTTGCAGCGTGACCCGGATATTGCCCCCCTCCTGGGTGTATTTGACCGCATTTTCCATCAGATTATAGATGATCTGGTTCAGCTTGCTGCGGTCTGCATACAAATCGCAGGGATCCTGCAGGGACAAATTGATCGTCTGCCCCCGCTCCTGTGCCGCACTGGTCAGGCGATGGGCATTTTCCTTCACCAGGGCAGCCACCGACAGGCTCTCCCTGTTCAGATGAACGGCCGACTCATCCATCCGAACCAATGTCAGCAAATCGCCGATAATGGCGCTGAGCCGGTCAATTTCCCGGTTGATATCGGATAAAAACTCCGTCCGCAGTTCCTTATCCATATCCGGCTGATAAATCAGCGATTCCAGCATAATCTTCATGGTCGCCAGGGGCGTTTTCAGCTCATGGCTGGCGTTTGACACAAACTGGTTTCTGGATTCATCCAGCGTTTCGATTTTCTCGCTCATGGAGTTAAAGGCTTCGGCCAAATGCCGCATCTCCCCCGAGCCCCGTACCTTGACCCGGGCGGAAAAATGCCCTCTGGACATCCGCTGAATCACACGGGTCAAATCAATCACCGGGCCTGTGATGACACGGGAGAACACCAGACTGCAGCAAATCGCCGCGGCCGCCACCACCGCAAAGATGATCAGCATTTTCTGCTGCAGGGCAGACAGCTCCTCCATCATATCATCCACCGGAGAAATCAGCAGCACCGCGCCGATGATATCATCCCCCAGCACGATGGGCGATGCGCAAAAGCTCATCCAGGAAGAGGGGCGCAGAGCGGTAAAAATGAGCGAGCCTGTATTGATTTTTTCCCCGCTCATGCCCTCATGCACCCCATAGTCCACGCTTTTTCCCCGGACAAGCACCCCGTAGATTTCCTCTGTGGTCAGCTTGATGCCGCATAAGCTGCCCTGGGTATCGGACTGCACCTTGCCCGATGCATCCAGAATCAGCAGCCGGCCGTCCAGTTCCTCCAGCCCCTCCTCCATCAGCAGACTCAGTTCCTCCGAATCGGCCGCATCAAGGGGGGCTGCACAGCGCAGCGCCAGCTTTTGCAAGGTCACCCGATCCGAGCGCACCCGCTCGGAAAAAAGAAAATCACTCACCATGCTGCTCAGGCTGACCGCCATCACGGCAAACGAAAGCCCCACTATCAGCAAAAAGGCAAGTGATATCTTAAACCGGATTCCCGAAAAGAATCCGTTAATCCTTGTCCGTGAAATAGTAACCCACTCCCCATTTGGTAAAAATGAATTCAGGCTGGGACGGGTTGCGCTCGATTTTCTCACGCAGACGGCGGATATGCACATCCACCGTACGGGCGTCGCCCATATAATCGTATTTCCAAACCGTTTCCAGCATGGTTTCTCTGGAGAAAACCTTGCCCCGATTGGTAATGAAAAGCTGCAGCAAATCAAATTCCTTGGCTGTCAGGCGCACATCATGCCCCCCCAAGGTTACGGAGCGGTTGATAATATTGACCTCCATATCATGCACCCGGATGACCCGCTTTTCCTCCGTTGCGGCAGACTGGTTGGCACGGCGAAAAATCCCCTTGATACGGGCCTTGACCTCCAGAATGTTGAAGGGCTTGGTCATGTAGTCATCCGCGCCGTATTCCAGACCCAGAATCTTATCCATATCCTCGCCCTTGGCGGTCAGCATAATAATGGGCACATTGCTCTGTTCCCTGATGCGCTGGCACACCTGAATGCCATCCATTTTGGGCAGCATCACATCCAGCAAAATCAAATCAAGGGAATTCTGGAAGAAGATCTCCAGCGCCCCTTCCCCATCGGCCGCCGTCAAAATTTCATAACCCTCCTGCTCAAGGGTATACTTCAGCCCCTTGAGAATCAAAGGTTCATCATCTACAAGCAGAATCCGCTTGGCCATGTGCATCTTCCTTTCAGTCTATGCCGGATTCGCGTTTGCCGTCCGCACCCGCGATTTGTACCTGTTTCAGCCCTCCCGGAAGACAGGTCCTCGGGAGTTCTGTTCTATTTTACACCTATTTATTTACAATTTCAAGTGTTTTGAAACATTTTCTTAAAAAAATTGTCATTGAAAACCAAATCCGCATGATATTTCGTAACAAAACAAACCTTATTGACGAAAAGGGCAATTCATGTTACAATACCCCTGTTCGGTGAAGAACATGGCTGCCCCACGCAGGCAGCGGAAGGCGGAGCAAGATGGAAACACAAAAAATACGAATTGAAGGAAAAACGTTTGATGAGGAGCGCGCCCTGTATCACCTGACGGACGGGGAGGTGGTCAAATGCACCTTTGCCGGGCCCGCAGACGGGGAAAGCGTGCTGAAGGAAGCCCGCCGGGTGGATGTAACGGACTGTTCCTTTTCCCTGCGCTATCCTCTGTGGCACGTCAAGGACTTTACATTGACGAATTCCTCTATGGATGAATTGACGAGGGCGGCCATATGGTATGCGGAAAACGGCGTGATTTCGGGCTGCAAGCTGCATGGCATCAAGGCACTGCGTGAATGCACCAATATCTGTCTGGCCGATTGCGACATCCTGTCCCCCGAATTTGGCTGGAAATGCACGAACATCGCCCTGAAGGATTCCGCTGTCACGGCCGAATATCTGTTCCTGGGCAGCGTCAATGTTGCGCTGAAAAATGTGCAGATGAAGGGAAAATATTCCTTCCAGTATGTCAATAATCTGCTCATTGAAAACAGCGTGCTGGACACCAAGGATGCCTTTTGGCACAGCAAGAATGTGACCGTCAGAAACAGCGTGGTGAAGGGCGAATATCTGGCCTGGTTTTCTGATGGGCTGACGCTGGAAAACTGCCAGATCTCCGGCACCCAGCCCCTGTGCTACTGCAAAAATTTGACCCTAATCAATTGCACCATGTCGGGCACCGACCTGGCCTTTGAATATTCCGATGTGAATGCCGATGTAAAGGGGCATATCCTGTCCGTCAAGAACCCAAAATCAGGCACCATCTGCGCAGACAGCGTGGGCGAAATCATCATGCAGGATGCGGTTATGGAATGCACCGGACAGGTAATCATCCGCTGAGCCCTTTTTTCTGCAAACAAAGCGACCCGGGTTGGCAAGGCTGGGCCGCTTTTTTATTGATTTGAAATTTTGCCTGTCAAGCCGTCATTCGGAATCCTGCTGCATTTCGGCTGCCGCCTGCTCAATGGCCTGCCAGGTTTCCCTGTTTACATTGCTGCTTTTCTTCAGCCCGTGATCCTTCTGAAAGCTTTTGACAGCCTGAGCCAGCTTGTCGGTGTATTTGTTCGACAGATCCTTGGCCGTATAATAGCCAAGATTCTTCAAGGTCTGCTTCAGATAAATCACATCATCGCACTGGCAATACAGGCGAAGCTCCGTTTCGATGATCTTTTCGGGCGTGCCGAAGCCGTAAATCCGCTTATCCGCAATGGAGTAGACCGCCCTTTGCACCCTGTCCGGCCAGTTTCCTTCAATCACATGAATGGAAATATCGCCGTCTTCCGCCCGGCTCACGCCCTCCACAATGGTTGCATGCACGGCATAGTAGCCCTGGGAATGAATGTACAGCCACATGTAGTCCCCGGGGGAGGGAATGTATTCGTTGACCTGCGCATACTCCCCCGTCTGCGGCCACCACTGCTTCACATTGTTCGGATAATAGACGCCGTTTGAGCCGACATAGCGCCCCCGCTCATAAAACCAGATGGCTCCCTTGCGGGCGCTGTCGCAATAGGGATATTGCGTATCCAGCAATTCCAGCCCATACCGCTCATCCACCTGCCCCACGCACCAGGACAGGAATTCGGCGCACCATTGGCAATTGGGCGTACCGAACCATTCGCCGTACTTTGTGTAGTTATTTTTCCCCTCGATATAGCCGACCTCCTCCTGGGCAACCTTGAGAATCAAAAGCTGCGCAGGGGTATCCGCATCTGCCTGGGATAAATCGGGAATCTGCCATTCAGCATCCGAAACGAGCTCCTCGCCCAATCCCGCCGCACTCAGCATGAAAAGCAGCCCAAGCAACACAATGCATAATTTTTTCATGGTTTTACAGATATTCCGGCCACTTGGCCTTGCCCGTTCCCCTGTCCTCATCCACCGTACGCCACAGGATATAGGAGGAGCAATCCATCACATCATACACGCTCAGCTGATAATCGCCCAGTTCAAAATAGTAGAATTCCTTGACGGCATCCTCCCGCTGATGGGGCGCCTCGGAAACGGGCATGCCCACAATGGAGATGGTCACGCCGCCGTTGGAGGGCTTGGCCGTCAGACCGTTTTCCTCCAGATAAGCCGCCGTGCGCTCCTTGTAGTTGGGATCATTGCCGCAGTTGATCATCAGGGGATAATCCAGATAGTTGTCCAATTCCGGCGCATCCCCCTCGCTGTAGCCGTAATCCCGCAGCGTCCCGATGTACATCAGGATATGCCGTCCGCTGTGCTTGCCCACCAGGAGATCCCCCACCTGAAGCTGCTTGGCAATTTCGGGCGCAGTGGAGGTGGTCAGCCCGTCCTTATCGTAATACGAGGGCTTGTATTTTGCCCCTTCAAACAGCAGATTTTCCAGCCGGTATTTCTTATAGGCAGAGCGCTTGACAATCATATCGCTCAGCCCGGGACAGCGCACATCCCCGATTTTATCCTGAATCCAGCGGATATATCCCGTGCAGTCAAAGCCGTAAATGTACTTATCCCCCACATTGCCGTACTTGGAAATCTGGGTAATCTTGCAGATTTGCTTGAATTTGCGGTAATCCTGACCGCCGAAAAAATAGGGCACGCCGCAGGACATTTCCAGTTCGATTTCCACCCCGGTCTGTTCCTCATAGCGTTCCAGAATGGGATTGCCCTCCTCCAGGCAGGTGAAGGCAATATCCAGATAGGGATTTTGCTCCACGGCAAAGGCGCTGGGAAGCAGCATGGCAAGCAAGAGGCCTATCGCAATCAGTTTCTTCATCATAATCTGTCTCCTTTATTTGATCGTATTTCCGTGTTCGGTCATTTGTTCATTGAGCAGGTTGATATTGCCGCAGCCCATGGTCAGCACAAGATCGCCTTCCTGCCAATGCTCCCGCAGATATTTTTCCGTATCGTCAAAGGTGGGGGTATGCACGGCATTCACGCCCCGGGAGCGCATTCCCTCAATCAGCATGGGGGTGGCAATATCCCCGGGATCCTTTTCGCGGGCGGCAAAAATATCCGTCACAAGGGTGATATCCGCCTCCCTCGTGCAGGTCAGATAATCCTCAAACAAGGCCTTGACCCTGGAATAGGTATGGGGCTGCATGACGGCCCACACCCGGTTGGCCTTCTGCATACAGGCCACATGCACCGCCGCATGCATTTCGGCCGGATTATGCCCATAATCGTGGTACATCCGCACCCCGTCAATCACCCCGGTCAGCTCAAAGCGCCTGTGCACGCCTCCAAAGTCAGACAAAGCCTGCGCCAATTTCTGCGCATCGCCCCCCGATTCCATGCCGGCGGCAAAAGCTGCCAGCGCATTCAGCACATGGAAATCCCCGGCCACCTTCAGGGTTATATGGCAAAGCGCCTTGCCCTGATGCATCACATCAAATTCGGCGCAGCCAAAGTCCGAATAGCGCAGCAGACCCGGATAATAATCATTATTGCGGGAATAGCCAAAGGTCACGCACCTGCCCGGATGCCTGGCAAACAGCCGCATAATCCGCACATCCTCGCCGTTGCCGATGGCCACGCCCCCCGGCGGCAGCAGGGACAGAAAATCCCCGAAGGCCTGCTCGATTTCATCAATATCGCTGTAATAATCCAGATGGTCGGCATCGATGTTCAGCACCACGGCAATGGTGGGATGCATTTCCAGAAAGCTGCGGTGAAACTCGCAGGCCTCGGCCACAAATACATCCTGACCCCCGACCCGCATTCCCCCGCCGATGGCATCCAGCCTGCCGCCGATATGGACGGTGGGGTCAATACCGCAGTCCAGCAGAGCCTTGGCAATCATCCCGGAGGTTGAGGTCTTTCCATGGGCGCCGCACACGCAAATGCACTGGCCATAGCCCCGCATGACCTGTCCCAGCAGCACGGACCGTTCCATCTGCGGAATGCCCAGCCTGTCCGCCTCCATGCGCTCCGGGTTATCCGGCAAAATGGCGGCAGAATAAATCAGCAGCCCGCTGCCCTGCACATTTTCCGCCCGGTGCCCGATAAAAATTTGAACGCCCTGTTCTCTCAATCGCTGCACCCCATGGGAATCCGCGTTATCCGACCCGGTCAGGGTATACCCCTGCTGCAAAAGCATCTGGGCAAGACCGGACATGCTCGACCCGCCAATCCCCACCATGTGAACTCGTTTATCCTTGAAATCCCTGATATCCAGCATAAATCCCCGCCTCGACACAAAAGATTACTTCCCTATTATACCCGATTTTTTTCTGCATTTCAACCCAAAAACAAAAAAACAGGGCTGTTCGCCCCGGCTCCTCCCTTTTTTTGTGAAAATATTGTCAAAAAATAGCGCCGGGGTGTTCAAAAACCGTAAAATGTGTTATAATGACCATCGTACTTTGTTTTTCGGAGGGATTCGTATGTTTGGACGCATGATGAACAGCTTTTACTACGGAAAAAGCGGAAAGGGCGACTTCAAAAAAGAGGATCTGCCCACCAACCGCTGGCAGCTATTCTGGGATATGCTGCGTGTCCGTTTTTCCGGTCTTTGCAGACTGAACCTGATGACCGTACTGGCGTTTTTGCCCGTCGGCATCGTGATTGCCCGCTGCATTCTGGCTATTTTGAGCGGTCTGAACGGCATGGCAAGCTATATGTCCTTGCTGGAGGAAAATCCCGAGCTTCTGACCATGAGCGAGGAGGCTCTGGTGGAATTGGGCACCACGCTGGAGCAGGTGCAGTTTTATTCCACCCTCTCTATTTCTGACCTGATCAATTCCTTTATCTTCCAGACCTGTCTGCTGCTGATTCCCTGCATCTTGATTACCGGGCCCGTGCAGGCCGGTCTTGCCTATGTGACCCGCAACTGGGCCCGTGACGAGCATGCCTTCATGTGGGCGGATTTCAAGGATGCGGTCAAGGAAAACTGGAAGCAGGCGCTGGGCGTTTCGGCACTCACCTCGGTTGTTCCCACCATTGTCTATCTGGGCTGGTACTTCTATGGGCAGATGGCGGATACCCAGGGCGCATTCTTCATGGTGCCTAAGGTGCTGATTGTTTCCATCGGCATTGTCTGGGCGCTGGGGGCTGTGTTCATGTATCCCATGATGGTTTCCTATCGGATGAAATTCAAGGAAGTCATCAAGAACAGCATCCTGCTGGCCATTGCCCGTCTGCCCCAGACGGTGGGCATCCGGCTGGTCATGCTGGTGCTTGCGCTGGTTGCGGGCGCACTGGTTGTGACCACCACCATCGGTATGTATGCGCTGCTGGTTCTGGCTGCCTATTATCTGATTATGGGCTTTGCCCTGACCCGGTTCGTCTTTGCCTCCTTCACCAACGCCGTCTTTGACAAGTACATCAATGCGCACATCGAGGGCGCCAAGGTCAACCGGGGTCTGGCCGAAGAGGAAGAGGACGACGAGGACGACGAGGAAGACAATCCAGAGGAAGCAGAAGGCAAGCAGGAGTAACATCAGGTGTACACGGATTTTGCGTTGATTTATGACCGGCTGATGGAGGATGTGCCCTATGAACAATGGGCGGCGCATTATCTGGAATTGCTGGATAAGTACGGGGCAAAGGGCAAAAAATGCACCGAATGCGCCTGCGGAACGGGCAAGCTGACCATCCCCCTGCAAAAGAGCGGCATGCAGATGACCGGCATTGACCTGAGCGGGGATATGCTGCAGCTTGCCATGAAAAATGCACGAAATGCCGGGGTGACCATTCCCTTTGTCCGGCAGAATATGTGTGAGCTGACCCTGCCCGGGCGAACAAATGCAATCCTTTGCACCTGCGACGGTCTGAATTACCTGACAAAGAAGTCCGATGTACAGCAATTTTTCCGCAGAGCCTTTGAGGCCCTCAAGCCGGGCGGCGTGCTTTTGTTTGACGTTTCAACGCCCTACAAGCTGTCCTGCGTGCTGGGGAATACCACCCGCACCTTTGTCTCCGGGGATTACTGCTATATCTGGAACAACCATTTTACGCCGCAAAATGCTTGCGTGCGCATGAATCTGTCCATTTTTACAAAAAACGAAGACCAAACCTACACAAGAACAGAGGAATTCCAGCGCCAGCGGGCTCATTCCAGGGAAGAGCTGAAGGCGTGGCTTGAGGAAACAGGGTTCGGGCGCATCCGCTTTTTCGGAAATATGCGCATGACCGCCCCCAGGGATCAGGATATGCGCTGGCATGTCGCCGCCCTCAAGCCCGGGAAATGATGAGAAATAAAAGAGGTGTTGACCCATGTCCATGCCCTATACCGCCCCGCAGGATGAAATGCTGCATCTGACCTTGCGCGGAGGCCAGGCCCGTGTCCTTTTGTGCCGCACAACCAATCTGTCCCAAAGGGCGGCGGACATTCATTGTCCCTCGGATACCGCCTGTGCTGCCCTGTCCCGGCTGATGAGCGGAACGCTGATGCTGGGGGTTCAGCTCAAGGGACAAAACGATTCGGTGACCGTGACCATTGCCGGCAACGGCCCCATCGGCAAGATGACTGCCGTGGCCCATCCGGACGGAACGGTCAAGGTGACGGCGGATTATCCCCAGACTGATGTGCCCAAGAGAGCGGATGGTCACCTGAATGTAGGGGGACTGGTCGGCAAAAAGGGTCGTATGACCGTGGTCAAGGATTTGGGTCTCAAGGAGCCCTATGTGGGGCAGGTCAATCTGGTTTCGGGGGAATTGGGAGAGGATTTTGCCCAATATTTCACCGTGTCCGAGCAAACCGCCTCGCTGGTTGCCCTGGGCGCCCGGGTGCGGGATGGTCTGCTGCTTTCCTGCGGCGGGATTCTGATTCAGGCTATGCCCGGATGCAGCGAGGATTTGCTGGAACAGCTGGAGGTTCGCAGCATGCTCTTTGCCGATATCAGCCGGGAGCTGGCCGAAAATGATCTGCTGGATCTGGCCAATACCTGGCTGGAGGGGCTGGAGCCTGAATTGGTGGGTCGGCAGCCCCTGTCCTTCCGCTGTGACTGCTCACGGGAAAAAATGGAGCGGGCGCTGATTGCCCTGGGACGGGAGGAGCTGCAGGATATCATCGATGTGGATCAGGAAACGGCCCTCACCTGCCATTTTTGCCGTACCAGCCAGCATTTCAGCCGGGATGAGCTGATTCAATTGCTGGAAAGCGCATCTGATTAAGGAGAAAGCCATGAAGTGTATCGATTTTGATAAAAAATTTGACTATTATCTCAAAGCATGGGCAAAGGAACATGTAAAGGATTTCCATACCTTTGATGAGATGGAGGCCGCCGTGCCCGGGGTCTATGACACCTTCCTGGATACACCGGCTGACTGGCTTGCCGGCAAAAAGCCGGGCGAATACTTCGAGCAGTTCGATTCTGCCAAGCAATTGACCGACTGGATGGAGGATTACGAAAAGCAGCACGTTCCCGTGCCCGATATGCTGCTCAACCGACTGACTGACCTGGGATTGGCATCCGAGGCTCCCTTGATGAACCTGCTGCTCAAGGAGCGCGCCCCTCAGGCGGCCAAAATGGAGGCCATTTCCATTCTGAATGAAATCGAATCGACGGCGCCCGTTGATCTGTACATCTCCTGGGTTCAGAAAGGGGACAAGTATGATGAGCTGGCGGACAGCGCGTTGGACAGCCTGCAAGCCCTGGGGGACAAGGTGACCGACCAGCTGGTGGATGGTCTGGAAAATGCTTCAGATAACGGAAAAATCAGCCTTCTGACGCTGATTGCCCCCTTCAGGCAGGACGAATGGCTGGTGGATCTGACGCTGCGGTTGCTTGCCGATTATCCGGGGGAAAGCCCCGCCCTGGCCAATATTCTGTCAGACCTGGGTCATGAAAAAGCCATTGAACCGCTGAAAAAGCTGGCCGCCAGCGAGGAGACCGGATATCTGGACTATATCGAGCTGCGCAATGCCATCGAAGCGCTGGGCGGCGAAGCGCCTGAAAGAGTATTTGCCGAGGATGACCCGGAGTATACCTCCATGCGTGCGCTGGAAGAAAAGCTCCTCAAGCACAATGCCGAAAAGCCTGAGAAATTCGGTTTTGAGGAGGATGAGTGCGAGGATTGCGGCTGTGAAGAGCATCATGAGCATTGCACCTGCAAGGAGCACAGTGATTTGTAATGGCCGGCCGAATTTGTGATCACTGCGGCTGCGCCGTTCCCGAAGGGCAAAATATCTGCGAAATGTGCGGCGCTATGATGCCTGTGCGGGACTTTGGCAGCGGGGCCGCCGCCATCCGGCAGGGCAGGGACGGGCAATCAAGACCCAAATCCCCCTCGGGAAGCCTGCTGACCGATAACCGGGAAAGCGATGCGCAGGTGGTTGACGAGGAACGCCGCGTCCGCCGCTCCCGCCCGGGCAAGCAGGAGAAAAAGAAATCCAAGCCCTACCATGTCGCCCGGTTCAATTGGGCGCTTTTCTGGGCAGTCTGCCTATGTGTTATTTTCTTGGGCATTGTGGGCGGCTTTGCCTTTCTCAAATTGACCGACCCGGGGCAATTGATTCTGGCCAGAATGGGCTATGAGGCCGATGAAACTGCCATGTGGGAGCTGGGCAATGAGTACCTGGACCAGGGCTACATCGAGAAGGCCATTGCCATTGAGGAGGAAGCCTGGGCCAGAGACCCCGACCGGGAGGACATGTATGCCCGCCTGACCCAGCTTTGCGAGGCCTATGAGGCGGCCTCCCGCCCCAATGATGCCGAACAGGTCTATATGCAAATGGTGGCACTGGAGCCTGAAAATCCCGAGGCCTATTCCAATATCGTCCGCATTATGCTGGCTCAGGATCGGAAAATGGAGGCCGCCGATTTCCTCCAGACCGCCTATGAGGCAACAGGCGATACTTCCTTTTATACCCAGCGGGAGGAAATGCTCCCCAAGACCCCCACAACCACCCTGAGCGCCGGCACCCATTCCCTCCCCAGGGATGTGGGGCTGGTGTCCGAAGAGGGGTATGACATCTATTACATCCTGGGAGATGACGGCGTTTTGCCCGATGACGGCACGCTGTATACCGAGCCCATTCATCTGGAGGAGGGGGGCTGGATTCTCCGGGCGGTTGCCGTTTCCACTGATTTGGTCAGCGACGAGTTGTCCTCCAAATTCATCATTACCCTGCCCACCCCGGCTGCGCCCAAGGCCTCTCTGGCTCCCGGCAAATACGAGCAAAGGCAGAGAATCCGTCTGCGCAATATGGATGAGGACGAGGTCACCATCTACTACACCATTGACGGAACCTCCCCCACCAGCAATTCCCCCATATACACCGATGAGGGCATCCTTCTGCCCGGCGGACGGGTCACGGTGCGAGCCGTTGCGGTCAACAAATACGGCAAGGTGTCCAACGAGATGAGCGTGGAATTACAGATCAACATCAAATTCCAGAACTATTACCGGGCAAACGATACCTTCACCGAATTTGAGCTGATGAAAACCACCTACGAGCAGTTCACCGCAAAATTCGGCACTCCCCAAAGCGAAACGGCCGTGTCGGACTCCGCCTATGTGCGGGGCAATTGTATCCGGCTGACCTATTCCTGGGGAGAGGCAAGGTTCTACTACGGGGAAAGCGGCGCCGTGCTGTATTATGTCGACTCCACCTATGCCAATCTCCACTGCCCGAGAAAAACCACGATCGGCATGACCGAAACCCAGATCACCGAAAAATTCCGGGATTTCGGACAGGCGGAAAATCAGGACGGCAGCCGGCAATTGTACTACGATTCGGGCGAGGACTGCTACGGGAAGGTCAACATCATTGACGATACCCACAAATCCATCGATTATTCCTATCTGGACAGCGAAAATGATGCGACCATCCGCCTGAGCTACTACCTGGAAAACGGAAAATGTGTCCGGATCGTGCACAGCTATCAGATCAACTGAAAAAAGAACCGAAAAAGTTCATGGAATTCTCATGAAAAAATGGTTGCAAACAAGGTAATTTTCCTGTATAATATATCTGTTGCGTTTGACAACACGAAGGAATGGAGATGTCTGTATCATGAACAAGAAAATTTTCCTGGCACTGCTGCTGGTTGCTGCAATCGCCCTGAGCGGGTGCGCACTCGTTGTGAAGGATACCGAGGTGGATAACGCCCGGATCGTGCTGGATGTGAACGGCGAAACGGTGACCAAGGGTGAATTCAATGACAATGTGGACAGCTATTTGGCTTACATTGCCAGCTACTACTCCTATTACGGCTATTCCTATGACACCACCAGTGCCTCCAACCGGGCCGAGGCCGTCGAAACGGTCAAGGACGGCCTGATTGAGGATATGGTCAAGGATCAGAAGATCGTTTCCGAAGGCCTGGAACTGACCGAAGAAGAAATTCAGGCTGTCGAAGAAGAAGCTCAGGCCACCTATGATGAGTATGTCGCTATGTTCCGGGGAATCTATTTCAGCGATTCGGAAGAGCTGAGCGAGGAAGATCAGGCCACCCTGGACAGCACGGTAGCCTCCTATGTGGGCACTGTCGAAAGCCTGGTATCCTCCGGAAAGTCCGACAAGCTGGAAGAAAAGCTCAAGGCCTTTGCGGTCAAGGATGTCACCGTTTCTGATGAAGAAGTGCAGGCTGACTTTGATGAAAAGGTTGCCGAAGAAAAGGCTTCTTATGAAGAAGACATCACGGCCTACGGTACGGCTGTGAACGGCGGAGACACCGTGTACTATGCGCCTGCCGGCTATCGCTATGTCAAGCAGGTTCTGGTGAAGTTCACCTCGGAAGACCAGACTGCCATTTCGGACGCCAAGACCGCGCTGAGCGATGCCCAGTCTGCCCTGACCGAAGCGCAGGATGCTCTGGGCGAGGAACCCACCGAGGAGCAGACCCAGGCTGTGGCCGATGCCGAAGCCAAGGTTGCCCAGGCTCAGGCCGATCTGGATGCCGCTACCGAAACTGCCTATGCCAATATCGCCGACCGGGCCAATGAGGTCTATGAAAAGGCCATTGCCGGGGAAGATTTCGCTGCTTTGATTGATGAATACAACGAAGATCCCGGCATGACCAGCGAACCCGGCAAGACCTATGGCTACGCCGTGTGCGAGGGCTACACTCCCTTTGAGACCGCTTTCGTGGAGGGCGCCATGAGCCTGCAGAATGTGGGCGATGTGACCGAGCCCATCAAGTCCGCCTCCTATGGCTACTACATCATCCGCTATGAATCCGAGATTGCCGAGGGTGCGATCGATATCGAAACCGTCCGGGAGGATATCCGGGCTGAACTGCTCGAAACCGCTCAGGACGAAGCCTATGATGCCGCTGTGGAACAGTGGATTGCCGAGGCCAATATCAAGACCAATCTGGACATTCTGGATGACTAAAATCAGCTTGGATGCCTAAAAGTCCATAATAAAACAGAGACGACTGAGTTTTCAGCTTCGTCTCTGTTTTTTGATCATCAGCTTCGTGATCAGAGCAAACCGTCAGGACTCATACCAGCCATAATCATAGCCGTATTCCGTTTCCGGGGAATAGGGCTTCAGTTGGATGGACAAAACGGTGTTTTTCTTCAGAAGAAGGTCGCATTTCCCCTTCACATGGCAAACCTCTGTCCGGGGCTGGGCAGACATTTTCAAAAATTCTGTTTCTTCCTCGGACAGGGAGGCCTTTTCCCCCATCAGATGCCAGGCTTTCAGCGGATTGCAGCACTCCTCATCCACCCGCTTGATGCTCATGACATAGGTCTCTTTTTCGGGAATCTCCAGGGTAAGGTTCACCGGCTCATCCGAATGATTCCAGCAAACGCCCTCATAGCATGCCCCGTTTTTGAGAAGAACCATATGGTCATCCCGGTATACGGGGCTGCCCTTCAGGCGATTGAAAAAGGCAAAGGTCCAGAATGTGGGCTTGGGGATGCAATGGGCGGCGGTCAGCCCGAAGCCGCCGTGAAACAGCCTGGCAGGGACGCTCGTTTCTTCGAACACATCCCCGAAGGTCCAGTAGGAATAGGAGGCGGCATAATCCCCCATTTTCGCAAGCAGCCCGGCAATCAATGCCGAATTGCGGTTGGTATCATGAATCGGGCAGCGGGGATTGTAGGAGGTGCTGAATTCGGTGATGTGCAAAGGCATCCCCCGGTATTCCGGGAATGAATCGATGATCCGGCGGGTCTTTTCCAGCTCGGCGATTGAGAAAGAGGGCTCGCACATATCATGGTACAGGTACTCCCCCTGATGCCGGGGGGTCTGCCCCATATAGATATGCCGGGTGACCATGTCCAGGGGCAGGTGTCTGTCCCGGCAATAGGTCAGGAAAACCTCGATCCATTTCTCCCATTCGTTGCATCCGCAAACGGCCGGGCCGCCCACCTGCATCCCGGGCAATACCTCCTTGATGGCCAGGGCGGTGATTTCATACAGATGCAGGTACTTGTCCCTGTCCATATTTTCCCAGAAATTGGGCAGATTGGGTTCATTCCAGATTTCGCAGGGCCAGAGGCTGACCTCTTCCTCCCCGTAGCGTTCCTTCAGGTGGGTCATCACCGCCCGAATCAGCCGAATCCATTTTTCATCATCCGCCGGGGGGGTCACATTCCCCTTCCAATAGAAAATGGTTTGCGTGCCGCTGGCCAGATTCTGGGGCATAAACCCGATTTCCAGAAAGGGGCGAAGGCCGAGCCTTTGGTACAAATCCATGACCCTGTCCAGATAGGTAAAGCAGTAGGCCTCATGGACAACGCCCTTTTCGTCCGTATAGGGGCGGTAAATGGCCATGTCATCGCTCAGCAGACCATGCCCCCGGATATGGGTAAAATGCATTTTTCCCTGCACAAAGGAAAGCTCCCTTGCATATTCCTCGTGCAAGGCCAGAGCCATCCGCCCCGTGCCTATGCAGAAGCTTGCATGGTTCTGAAACACCGCCGCACTGTCCCGGTTCAGCACAACCTGCCTGTCCATCCGATTCATCCCTTACAGTATATATTTTTTCATATCAAGGCTCTTTTCGGCCTTCAGATGCTCAACCACATACTCCTTGGAAATGGACAAATAAATATCCGGCATTTCGTCCCCGCCTGCATTGAAGGAAATATCCTCCAGCAATTCCTCGAACACGGCATGCAGCCGGCGGGCACCCAGATCCTCATGCGCCTCATTCTGGAGCATGGCAATCCGGGCAATTTCCCGCAATGCCTCCTCCTCAAAGGTCAGATGAACCTTGTCCACCTCCAGCAGGGCGCTGTACTGCCTGGTCAGGGCATTGTCCGTTTGCGTGAGAATCTGCACAAAATTTTCCTCCGTCAGGGAATGCAGATTGACATGCACGGGGAAGCGCCCCTGCAATTCGGGGATCAGGTCGGATACCTTGGCCACATGGAAGGCACCGGCCGCAATAAACAGCATATAATCGGTACGCACCGGGCCGTACTTGGTATTGACCGTGCTGCCCTCTACGATGGGCAAAATATCCCGCTGCACGCCCTCGCGGGACACATCAGGGCCCGAGCCGGAGCCTCCGCGCCCTGCGATTTTATCAATCTCATCCAGAAAAACAATGCCGCTTTGCTCGGTACGCCGGACGGCCTCTTCCTTCACCGCATCCTCGTCAATCAGCTTATCGGACTCCTCCTGAATCAGAATTTCCCGGGCTTCCTTGACCTTGACACGGCGCATTTTGGTCTTTTTGGGCATCATGCCGCCCATCATATCGCCAATGGAAATGGAAGCACCCCCCACCTCCAGCTGGGGCAGGGAATCGGCCACCTCAATCTCCAGCTCGGCGTTCTCCAGCTCGCCCTTTTGCAGCTTTTCCCGCAAATCGGACTTGCGCACAGCCAGCTTATCCTTTTCCTCTTCGGGCACCTGAGGCTCCTCCTGCTTGCGGCCCAGGAGAAAATCAAGGGGATTGGACTGCTTTTTTTGCGGATGCACCAGCAGCGTCAGCAGACGATCCTCGGCAATCACGGCGGCCCTGGCCTTGACCCGGGCGGCATACTCATCATGCACCATCCGCACGGCGTTTTCGGTCAGATCCCGGATAATGGACTCCACATCCCGTCCCACATAGCCTACCTCGGTGAATTTGGTTGCCTCCACCTTGATAAACGGGGCTTCCACCAGCTTGGCCAGGCGGCGGGCGATCTCGGTCTTGCCCACGCCGGTGGGACCGATCATCAGAATATTCTTGGGGGTGATTTCGTTTTTCATCTCATCGGACAGCAAGCTGCGGCGATAGCGGTTGCGCAGGGCAACAGCCACAGCCCGTTTAGCCTCATCCTGCCCGATAATATAGCGGTTCAGTTCCCGCACAACCTCACGGGGCGTCAATTCCTTCATATGCTTTTCTCCTTACAGCTCTTCCACAATGATATGGTCATTCGTATACACGCAAATGGAGGCGGCGATATGCAGCGCCTTTTCCGCAATCTGGGCAGCGGACAAATCGGTATTCTGCACCAGAGCCCGGGCAGCGGCCAGGGCATAATTGCCCCCCGAACCGATGGCAGCCACCCCGTCATCCGGGTCGATCACCTCGCCCGTGCCCGACAGAATCAGCATTCTGTCCGCATTGGCCACAATCATCATGGCGTCCAGCTTCTGAGCGCCCTTTTCCCGCCATTCCTGAACCAGATTGACGGCCGCCCGCTCCAGATTGCCTGAGCATTGCACCAATTGATCCTCAAAGCGCTGGCACAGCACAAAGGCATCCGACACAGTGCCGGCAAACCCCACGGCCACCGAATCATGATAGATGCGGCGCACCTTCCGGGCATTTGATTTGAAAATAGTATGCTCCCCCATGGTGACCTGACCGTCACCGGCAATGGCAATATGCTCTCCCCTGCGCACGCCGCAGATTGTCGTGCCCATAAATTGTCCCATACAAACCTCCATCAGATCATTGAGATATTTCGATTATAATTTGTTGCGCATGATTTTGCCCGTGGGTGTCTTGGGCAATTCATCCCGGAATACGACGATCCGGGGGTATTTATACGGCGCGGTATGCTGCTTGACATAGTCCTGAATTTCTTTTTTCAGCTCCTCGCTGGGCTTCACATCCTTTGTCAGCACGATGCTGGCCTTGACCACCTGACCCCGCACCTCATCGGGGGCAGCGGAAACCCCGCATTCCAGCACATAGGGCAGTTCCATAATGACCGATTCGATCTCAAAGGGGCCGATCCGGTAGCCGGAGGACTTGATCACATCATCCACCCGCCCCACATACCAGTAAAATCCATCCTCATCCCGCCAGGCGGCATCCCCGGTGTGATACCAGCCGTCATGCCTGGCTTCCCGGGTCTTTTCCTCATCCCCCCAGTAGCCGGTGAACAGCCCGCATGGAACGCCGTTTTCCACATTGACGACGATTTCCCCCGTTTCGCCCGCCGGGACGGGATTGCCGTTTTTATCCAGCAAATCCACCTTATAAATGGGCGCGGGCTTGCCCATGGAGCCGATTTTGTGGGGTCTGCCTGCCATATTGCCGATGATCATGGTGGATTCGGACTGCCCGAAGCCTTCCATAATCTGAAGCCCCGTGGCCTTTTCAAACTGGCGGTAAACCTCCGGATTGAGGGCCTCCCCCGCCGTTGTCATATGCTGCACGCAGGACAAATCATATTTGGTAATATCCTGCTTGACCATCATGCGCAGCATGGTGGGCGGGGCGCAGAAGGTGGTGATGCGGTATTTGGCGAACATGGGCAGGATATCGGCCGCATCAAAGCGGTCAAAATCATACACAAAGGTGGCCGCCTCGCACAGCCATTGGCCGTACATCTTACCCCACATGGCCTTTGCCCAGCCCGTGTCCGAAATGGTGAAATGCAGCCCGCCCGGATCTACATGATGCCAATACTTGGCCGTATGGAAATGTCCCAGGGCGTATTTGTAATTGTGGGCAGCGATCTTGGGATAGCCCGATGTGCCCGAGGTGAAGAACATGAGCATCAGATCATCCCCGCCCGGCGCATCCTTGCCCCGTGCATAATGGGAGGAATACAGCACATATTCCTCATCAAAGCTGCGCCAGCCCGGACGCTTCCCGTTGACAATCAGCTTAAAGGGAACGGGGGCAGAGCGCATAGCCAATTCGGCCTGACGGGCTGTATCCCCGTCTGCCGTGCAGATGATGGCCGTCACCCCGGCCGATTTGAAGCGATATTCAAAATCATGCTCCTGCAATTGGCAGACAGCCGGAATGGCAATGGCGCCCAGCTTATTCAATCCCAGCATGGCAAACCAGAACTGGTAATGCCGCTTGAGCACCAGCATGACCCGGTCGCCCTTTTTGATGCCCAATGCCTTGAAATAATTGGCGCACTGGGCGGAGGCACGCTTCATATCCTTGAAGGAGAAGCGCCGCTCATTCTTGTTTTTGTCCACATACAGCATGGCCAGCTTATCGGGCTGCGTATCGGCCAGAGCATCCACCAGATCGAAGGCGAAATTGAAATGCTCGGTATTTTTGAATGTAATGGCATCGGGCGCACCGAAGGCATCCTCCTGCACATCCACAAAATTGTGCCAGATGCGCTTGTCCTCGTCGCTGGGAAGAGCCTTCTGCTTTTCCCCTGGAACGGACCTGTTTTCGGTCAATTCGGGGATGGGTTCCCCGGAGGGATTGAGCACAATAGCGTAAAACAGGCATTTTTCCCCGCCTACCGCAATCATGCCGTGGGGGGTGGCCGAATCATAATAGGCGCAGTCCCCCGGCTCCAGCACGGTGGAATGCTCGCCCACCTGAAGCTTTAATTTGCCCTCGATGACGATATCGCACTCCTGCCCCTTATGGGTAGTGAGCTCAATATCCCGCCGCTCGGCATCCCGGTCATAGGGCACCTCCACATACAGGGGCTCGGAAATCCTGTTGCGGAAGGCCGAGGCCATGTTATAGTACACCATGCCGTGAGCTTCGATAATGCGCTGTCCCTTCCCCTTGCGGGTCACCGTCAGGGACTGCAGCTTGGGGCTTGCGCCCTCAATGATATCCGTCACATCCACGCCGAAGGCCAGCGCACAGCGATAGATAAACGCAAAGGGCAAATCACTCCTTGCGCTTTCGCAATCCGCATATTCCGCCTCGCTGACCCCGGTTTTCATCGCCATTTCGGCAATGGTGAACCCCTCGATTTCCCGAAGCTCCCGGATGCGTCCCGCCATTTCCTGAAGCTTATAATCCAATGCGGTGATTTTTGACATATTTCCTCCAATTGCCGCCCTAAATAAAAAATCCCAAAGCAACGCTTTGAGACGAGTAAAGACCCGCGGTACCACTCAAATTGCAGCCAATGCTGCCCCTCATCAAGACCTTTTCGCGGTCAATACGGAAGGTTCTACCGAAGCCTGCGCTTCCTCTTCCTTCAGCTCGGGGACGACCGCTGCTTCCTTCGTTTGACGGCTTGCACCCTGCGCCGCCTCTCTGAAAAACGAACCGGAAACAGCCTTCCCTTCATCGCTTTGCCCCATCATTTTACCCTGATTTGGGCTGTTTGTCAATACGGCAAAGCGGTATTTTTTGCCAAAACCTGCCCCCTTATTGGCCGGACATGGTCTTTTTTTAAATTGCTTTAAAAAAGTGATTTACACAAAGGCAATTTTCGGTTATACTATACTGTGCTTTTGTGTCCGAACCGGGGCGCATGAGCTTGCCCTTCATTCATCCTTGTCCGATTATACAGGAGGAAATTATGGATTATTCCAAGTGCTCTTTAGGGCTTGAGCTGGGGTCTACCCGGATTAAGGCCGTTCTGATTAATGAACAACACCTGCCCATCGCCTCGGGCAGCTTCGAATGGGAAAATCACCTGGAAAACGGCATCTGGACCTATCCGCTGGAGGAGGTGCGCCTGGGGCTGCGGGGCTGCTTTGCCGATTTGCAGAAGAATGCCATTGCGCAATTCGGACAGCCCATTGACCGTCCCGCCGCCATCGGCATTTCGGGCATGATGCACGGCTATCTGCCCTTTGACGAAAGCTGGCAGCCCCTCTGCGCCTTCCGCACCTGGCGAAATACCATCACCGGGCAGGCCGCCAAGGAATTGACCGAGCTTTTCTCCTTCAATATCCCCCAGCGCTGGAGCATTGCCCATCTGTATCAGGCGATGCTAAACGGCGAAGAGCATCTGGCAAAAATCGCCCATCTGACCACGCTGGCCGGCTATGTTCATTATTGCCTGACCGGGGAAAATGTGCTGGGCATCGGGGAAGCCAGCGGTATGTTCCCCATCGACAGCAGCAAGCTGGATTATAACGCCGAAATGCTTGACAAATTCCAGCTTCTGACCCGGAAAATGGGCTATGCCTTTGATATCAGATCCATTTTGCCCATCGTGCTGCCGGCCGGGCAGTGCGGAGGACATTTGACAAAAGCGGGTGCTGCCCTGCTGGATGAAAGCGGCGCTCTGCAGCCCGGAATTTTCCTCTGTCCCCCCGAAGGGGATGCGGGAACGGGAATGGCCGCCACCAATTCCGTGCGTGTCCATACGGGCAATGTATCGGCCGGAACCAGCGATTTTGCCATGGTTGTGGTGGACAAGCTGCCCGGTCTGCACAGGGAAATCGATCTGGTGACCACCCCGGACGGCCTGCCCACCGCCATGGTGCACTGCAATAACTGCACCTCGGATATCAATGCCTGGGTGGGGCTGTTCGCCGAATTTGCCCGTCTGATTGGCAAGCCGATGGAAAAGGGCGAGCTTTTCTCCCTGCTGCTTGGCTGTGCGCTGGGGGGCAAAAAGGATGGCGGCGGTCTGCTTTCCTTCAACTATTTATCCGGGGAGGGCGTGACTGATTTGGACGAAGGGCGTCCCATCTTCACCCGGATGCCGGATGCTCCCCTGAACATCCCCGACTTTTTCCGGGTTCATCTGATGAGCGCGCTGGCCACGCTGAAAATCGGGCTGGATATCCTGGTGAACGAGGAGCATGTGCGCATTGACCGGCTGTACGGTCACGGCGGATTTTTCAAAACCCCGGTCATCGGGCAAACCCTTTTGTCCGCCGCCGCCCAGGCGCCCGTTTCGGTCATGCAGACCGCAGGCGAGGGGGGGCCCTACGGCATGGCGCTGCTGGCCGCCTACGCCGTATGCAAGGAGGATGGGGAAACTCTGGCGGACTACCTGTCCAACCGGGTATTTGCCAATGCCGCATCCTCGACCCTGCTGGCGGATGAGGCGGACATTGAAGGGTTCAACCGGTTTATCCGCCTGTACAAAAAGGCACTTGATCTGGAAAAAACCGCAATCAGCGTTATGACGGAGGACTGATTCTATGCTGGAAAAGCTCAAGGAAGAGGTATGCGCTGCCAACCTTCTTCTGCCCAAATTCGGACTTGTTACCTTCACATGGGGAAATGTTTCGGGCATTGACCGGGAAAGCAAGCTGGTCGTTATCAAGCCCTCCGGCGTTCCCTATGACAATATGCAGCCGGAGGATATGGTGGTGGTAGACCTGAATGACCGTGTGGTCGAAGGCAAATTCAAACCCTCCTCCGATACCCCCACGCATACCGCCCTGTACCGGGCGTTCCCCGAATTGGGGGGCATTGTGCATACCCATTCCCGCTGGGCAACGGTTTACGCCCAAGCCGGTATGCCCATTCCCGCCCTTGGCACCACCCACGGCGATTATTTCTACGGTGATATCCCCTGCAGCCGCAAAATGACCCGGCAGGAAATTGAGGGCGAATACGAAAAGGAAACGGGCAATGTCATCATCGAAACCTTTGCCCATATAAATCCCATGGAAATTCCTGCCGTGCTGGTGCATTCCCATGGCCCCTTTGCCTGGGGGACAAATCCCGCGGATGCCGTGCATCAGGCCGTTGTGCTGGAGGAGGTTGCGTTCATGAGCTGGCATACGACCATGCTCAATCCCCGGATCCCCCCTATGCAGCAGGAGCTGCTGGATCGCCATTATCTGCGCAAGCACGGGAAGAATGCCTATTACGGGCAATAATTTCATTCAATAGCAGGGGAGTTCCCTGTTTTCGGAGGCTTTTTTGAGCGAATATTATGATGCACAGGTGAAAAAAGCCACCTGTGACCCCTTATTGGAAATGGCCGGCGTTTTGCTGCCCGAAACGGATAAGCTGCGCCTGGAGCCCACCCTGTTTTTGACAAAGGAGGGGCTGTCCATCGGGCTGAGAATCGGCGTTGACCGGATGTATGTGGTGCGCAATATTCCCCATTTTATCAAATCCCTTTCCAGCGGGGAAATCACCGAGTTCGGCAAGGGCTTCGAGCTCAATCCCCGGCTGATGACCCTATCAGAAGAACAAATGAAGCTTATCAGGGTGCTGGAGGAATACTGCGATGCCTTGATGACCAATCCCGGGATATCGGGCGCGGATGCAAGGGTGCTGCTGCTGAAGCCCCTGACGGCGGCGCGGGTGCTTGATTTGCTGAAGGACAGCTATTTCCGATTGCAAATCAAGGGAGAAAACGCCGAATTCTACGGCATAAAGGAAGAGGATTTGCCCATCGTCAGCCGCCTGTCCGGCTCATTGCAGAAAATTCGTGTCAGCATCCACCTGCCCTATCCCATGTACCGCCTGACAAATGATTTTTCCTATGTGCTGAGCGGCAACCAAATCAGCCATGTAAATCAAAAACAGCAAAATCTCATTCAGACCCTGGCCGGACATACCCAGGGCGGCGAGGCCGTGTTTACCTATACCGGGGAGGATGTCCCCCGCTTTCTCAATGAGGTGCTTCCCCTGTTGTTTGGCTGCAGCACCGTTACCATGGACGAGGAGATCGCCTGCAGGCTGGTCAAGCGTCCCCTCAATGCCCGGATTTATCTGGACAAGTCCGGGGCAATCATCACCGCCCGTGTCAATTTCGCCTATGGCAATGTCCAAATCAATCCCTTTGATACGGTTCAGGAAAAGCATGGGGAAATTCTGCTTCGGGATATCGCAGGAGAAAATCAGATCATGCAGGTTCTGTCCCGTACCGGCTTCAGGGTCACCCGAAGCATGGTCTATCTGGATCAGCCCGATGCGATCTGGGATTTTGTGACCGAGGGTGTCAATACCCTGACCGGGATTGCCGAGGTATTCTTCAGCAAGGAATTCAAAAAGCTGACCCCCCGCAAACCCCGGTTCAGCGGAAAAATGAGCGTCCGCAACGGTCGCATTGAGCTTCATCTGATGGATGAGCATGAGGAAATCGATGAATTGCTGCCCCTCATGCGGGCGCTGAGCGAAAAGCGGCGGTACTTCCGTTTCAAATCAGGCATCTTCATCGACCTGACCGAGCAGGGCGAATGGCAGGCATTGGCAGAGGCCATTGTGGAAGCCAATGAAAATGATACTGAATTCCGTCCCCTGGCCCTTTGCCGGGCATCCTACCTGAATGCCCTGATTGAGCAGGCGCACCTGCCCATTGAAATGGATGAGGAGGTTCGCTCGGTATCCTCCCTGAAATATCAGGCACCGCCGCCCCCCTTTGAGGGTCTGAGAGAGTATCAGAAGCGGGGCTATGAGTGGCTGATGACGCTGGATGCGCTGAAAATGGGCGGCATACTGGCGGACGATATGGGTCTGGGCAAAACGGTGCAGATGATTTCTGCCATTGCCCGGTATGTGCAGGATACGCCCCAGCATCTGCCCTCCCTGATTGTCGCACCCACCACATTGCTTTTCAACTGGCTCAGTGAGTTCGGGCGCTTTGCCCCCCATCTGACCGTGGAAATGATTCGGGGAAGCCAGACCCAGCGGATGGATACGCTGTACCGCATATCCCAAAAGACCCCCGATGTCATCATCACCAGCTATCCCCTCATCAGGCGGGATATCGACGAAATCGAAAAGATTGCCTTCCGCTTTGCCGTGCTGGACGAGGCGCAGCAAATCAAGAATAACCAGTCCATCGGCGCCCATGCCGTCAAGCGGCTGAATGCCGTCACCAAAATTGCCCTGACCGGCACCCCGATGGAAAATCATACGGGCGAATTGTGGTCCATTATGGACTTTTGTCTGCCCGGCTACCTGCCCTCCTATCCCAAGTTCCTGAAAAAATACGGGGACGGGGAAAACATTCCCGACCTGCAAAAGCGCATCAGGCCCTTCCTCATGCGGCGCATCAAGTCCGATGTGCTGAATGAGCTGCCCGATTTGCTGGAAAATACCCTGTATGCCGAGCTGACAGCCGATCAGAAAAAAACCTATGATGCCGTTATGCTGCAGTTGTCTGACCGGGTGGATGATATTCTCCGCAGCAAGGGCATGCAAAAGGGACGGGCAGAGGTGCTGTCCGCCATCACCCAGTTGCGGCAGATTTGCTGCGATCCCGTGCTGTGCCTGCCGGGCTACGAGGGAGGCAGCGGAAAGACCGATCTGCTGATGGATGTTCTGCCGGCAGCCATCCATTCGGGCAGCCGGGTGCTGCTGTTCTCCCAGTTCACCAGCATGCTCAAAATTCTGGAGAAAAAGCTGGCCGATGCCGGGCTGAATACCCTGTATCTGGACGGAGAAACCCCGGCGGAGGAGCGGTTGCACCTGACCGAACGCTTCAATGGCGGCGAGGGGGATGTATTCCTGATTTCCCTGAAGGCCGGCGGAACGGGGCTCAACCTGACAGGGGCGGACATGGTCATCCATTACGACCCCTGGTGGAACCCCACCGCTTTGGATCAGGCCACAGGCCGCGCCCACCGCATCGGGCAGACCCATGCCGTCACCGTTCTGTCCCTGGTCACCCACGGCACCATCGAGGAACAGGTGGTCAATATGTCCCAGCGCAAGCGGCAGCTCTTTGATAAGCTGATTACGGCTGGAGAGGCCCTGCCCACCGCCCTGACAGATCAGGATATTTTGTCCCTGTTCGGCAAATAATTTGATATTCCCCTATGGAAATTGGGCAAAGCTGTGCATCCCATTGCACCGATCTTTGCCCTTTTTTTATACCTTCCTGCACAGAAAGGCAAAAAAAGCACCATCCGGGGATGGTGCTGTGTTTGGTTGATCGATTATTCCGCTGCGGCGTTCAGATAGGCAAGAATGGTTTCGGCGGTTATCCAGACCGTGGCCTGAGGCGCAGGGATATCCGTCTGACACTGACCGATTGAAATGGCGCCTGTTTTGGTCTCAATGCCCTCAGTAATCTGGCTCAATGCCAGCTTGTATGTGCCTTCGCTATAATAGGAGCGGAAAAGAACATCGGTGAATATATCGCCATTCTTATATCCGCAGGTCATTTCTGTTACATGGATGCAATCCGTATCGGGATAATCCTCCGTTTTATCCTGAATAATCAGTTCATAGGGATATCTGTAGGTTCCGTACTGCAGCCGAAGCAGTCCATCCGTGTAGTACAGCTCATAATCATTGCTGCCGTCATACCAGCTGCCGTTCAGCTCCTTGGCGTTAGTATCTATCTCAAGGGAAGCCATAACAGCGGATGACAAATAATACCTGGCACTATACTGAGCATTATTGAGGGTCAATGATAATTTATATCCCATCAGCGCATAATTCAGGGCAAAGCTGCCTATTCTTACAGCAAGATTTTCGATGCTGTATCTCCGCGCACCATTGTAATAAAATTCAATGGGCGTTCCGCAAATATCCATTGTCAGGGAAATGGTATTCCACCGGCTGCTTTCCCTTTTCTGAATGAAATCCAGATTAATCACCGATACGCCGTTTGAGGTCAGCTGAAGCGTGAAGTTGGAGTATCTGCTCTGGAAATACCAGGCCGATGTGAGGCAGACGGTATCATTACCCGCATTGATGCTGAGGGAAAAACCAGTCTTCGCATTCCAATTGAATGTGCCGTTGGCAATCACCTGATGATCCTTATCGGTCAATCGGTACGTGCCTGCCGTCGTATCATCATCCGTCACGGAAAAATCAATCGTCAAAAGGTAGGTGTTGGCATTCCAATCGGTGAGGGAAACAAGCACCTGATAATCGGTCGCCTGCACATCTGCTGTCAGGATAGACGATCCGTTCCGCATCAGGGTGGCAATGAAGCCGTTGGATTTGGTTATCACGTACAAAGACCAGGTATTCGAGCCGATTTGCAGGTCGGCATACAGCATGCTGGAAGAAATATTGAGCTTGGCACTGAATATTCCCGTATCCGTTGTGCACGCTATGCCGGAATTTGATTCTGTCAATGTCAATACACCAAATCCAAGGATATCGGCAATCTTCAGGTTTTCCATCCCAAGCCCCTTCCAGATCAGCAGCAGGGTGGATGCATCAATCTTCGGAATGGATACGCCGTATATGCTCAGGATGCCGGATGCCTTTTCAATCAGGGCGACCACTTCGCTGCCGTTAGTCTCCAATACTGCGGTGATTGCCTTGATAAATTCTTCATACAATGCCTGTAAATCGAACCGAATGGTATATACACCATCCTGGTATCCGGTGGAATACAATTTCCCCGAGAAATTTTCGGCAAATGTGCTGATAATCGTCTGAAGGGCCGAAATGGCATTATCCGCAGCAGATGCAGCATACAATTCCTGGGCGGCCTTGGTGATTTCCTCATACCGGATTCCGACGGATAAGTCGCCGCTTGTCAGGCTGACGGCCTCCTTGTCAAAGGTCAGGCTGAAATCACCAGCCGAAATGTATCCGCAGGGTGCGGCATCCGAGCTGAAATCAAAGGCTGCGCGGAATATCTCCTGCCCCTGTCCGTCCGTGATGATGATTTCCGGGATGGTTGCGTTGCCGAGAGCCTGCGAAACATAGTCCAATACACCGGTCAGATCGGTTGCGGTTGACTCGGCGCAAACCGGGCTGAATGACATGCAAATCAGCGCAATTGTCAAACAAAAGGATATCAGTCGCTTTTTCATCAGTGTTTCCTTCCTCTCAGATTCAGGTTACATGGCACAAATCAGATTTCTCTCTGAAAGCATTATAAATGCAAAGCAAGGGAAATGCAAGCCGTTTTACAAAATTTACATTCAGGCAGACCCGAGCTTGTCATTTCCCGGACTTCAGCCCCGAAAAAAGGCTGGGCTTGGGATTGCTTGGATCCTCTCCCATGGCGGGGACCAGCAGGCAGATCCCCACCGTTCGCAATAGGGTGGCCAAGAGAATCAGCGCCTTATATCGGTCAAAGCTGCCCGCAAAGTATCCGGCTGCCCCCCACCATTCCAGCAGCGTGCCTCCCAGGAGGGAACCCAAGGTCGTTCCGGCCAGGGAGGTGAAGACGGCAAACAAGGCCAGATAGGTAGGCCGGGTGTCATCCGGCGTGGTGGAAAGCTGCATGGAGGATGCCCCCAGGTTCGCTCCTGACCAGAAAAAAGCCCCCAGCACATTGTACATCAGCATCGGAATCACGCTGCCCGGGGTAGACAGCAGGAAGGACAGATGCATAAAGGAGGCCGCCAGGCAGCACAAAAGCATGACACTGCGCTCCGTAAAGCGTGTCAGCGCCCGCCCCCAGCGGGGCATCATCAGGGCAGTGACCGCAGAAGCCATCATCGAGCCGAAAATGGTCACCTGCATAGAGCTCAGCCCCATCTCATTCATGGCATAGGGCGTGAAATAAATGGCATCCATGTTCCAGGTAAAGGCCCAGACCGTCCACATCAGGGTAAAGCGCATGAACCGGCGATTATGCAGGGCATCCTTCACCACCCGTGTCATGGGGATATGAGTAGCCGAGGCAGAATACACCTCCTTGGCAAAGCCAAAGGACACCATATCGGTCAGACCCAGCAGCCCGGCAATGCCAAACACCGTGATGAACCGAGCGGGCGCAGATAAATTGTCCAGCAGCCAGGCCACCAGCAGCCCAAAGGCGAAATTGCACAGTGCGCAAAGGGTTTCCTTTGTCCCCAGCCATCTGGTTCGCATCCGGATGGGTGCCAGGTCGGAAAACCAGGGGAACCAGCAGACATTGATCATGCTGCTGAGGCAGGAGGAAACAGAAAGCATCCCCAGCAAAAGATACAGCCCCGTATGCCCGGGGGCAATCACCGGCAGCAGCCCGAAAAGCAGCCACAAAAACCGGGAAAATAGCCCGTAGGTCAGCATATACCTTTTTCGCTTGTGATTCCGGTTCACCAGCGCCGAAAAGGGAATCTGCAAGATCGCCGCAATGGACGGAATGGCGGTGAGCAGGCTGAAGCCCAAATCACCCGCTCCCAATTCGGTGGCCAGAGCCACCATGGCGGTGGATGAGCCGCTGCAGACAGTGCCCCACATTCCCCCGCAGATATTTCCGATGAGAATGAAATTCAGGCTTCTGGCAATAACCTGGTCAAGACCGGCTTCCCGATACAGCTCCCCCATGGGGCCTCCCCGGAACATTCCCTTCAGGCGCATGACACACATCCTCCCGCAGAAGATTCGGTTTATTATACCCCCGGAAGAAAAAACGGTCAAGATGGAAATGGCCGGAATTTCCCTTTTGCACAAAGTTTAGATGGACACTCAAAAAACGGCCGCCTGTCCCATGCTCTCCCTCTCAAGGGCTGTCACAAAAGACCGTTTTTTTCGCAAATGACTGGTCAAGGGCATCAAAAAGGTGTATACTGTCCCTGTCCCCGGTCATTCTATGATTTTCAGGAGGTCTTGGCATGCTGAAGGTTGTTTCGTTTAATGTGCGTTATCCCAATATTGAGGATGGAATGAATTATTTTCCCTGTCGTTTGCCCCGCATCGTCGGCCGCATTCGCCGGGAGCAGCCGGACATCATCGGCTTTCAGGAATTGACGGAGGACAGCGCACTGGCCATGAGCGCACTGCTCCCGGACTATACCTTTGTCGGCCATGGCCGGCAGTCCGATTTGGCCGATCCCCGCGGAGAAAGCGTCCGCATTGCCTTCAAAAAGGACCGGTTCGTTCTCTTCACCTATGATTGCGGCTGGCTGAGCAATGCGCCCTATCAGCCTGCCAGCTGTTTTGCCGACCAGAGCGACTGCCCCCGGGTATACACAACGGTCCGCCTTTTTGACAAAACAAATCGCCATTGCTATCTGATGACCAATGTGCATCTGGATCATGTGGGAGCCATCGCCCGGGATGAGGGGCTGCGGCAGGTCTTTGCCATGCAGAAAACCCTGAAAACCCCGGATGACAGTCTGTGCCTTGTGACCGGTGATTTCAATTTCCCCCCGGATGAATATCATTACCGCCTGATCGGGGAAAACGGTTATCAGGACTTGGCCGTCAGCATCCCCACCACGAACCACGAGTTCGCCACAGTCCGCCGCGGGCGCATTGACTATATTCTGACCGACCGCACCGTGCCCTTTACCCTCACCACCTGGAATAAGGACGAGGAGGGCAGACCCTATTCCGACCATGAGGCCTTTGTGGCGGAGATTGACATTTGATAAACTGTAAAATCACGTAAAAAGCACTGAAAAAAATCTGATCATACAGTATAATAAATTCAGGAATGCAAAGGAGGGGAAAATCATGTCCATCCGCAAAAAAATGCAAAAAATCCGAGATATATGCCGCAAAATTTCGGTTTTTCTTCTTATTTTGTGTGTGTTGGCGGACGCTTTCCCCTCAAAGGCCGCCGCATCCACCGCAAATGCCGCCCTTTCGCAGTCCAGTGCCTCCAATGACGAGGAGGAAACACTGGATACCTGCTGCATTGCGGATATTACCGTGGCGGGCAGTACGGCCAGCATTCTTTATTATGCCGATGTGGATGCCGATACCAGCCTTTCGATTGTTTTAACCGTCTATCAGGATGACGGCTATGGCGATATGGGGGATTTCATCAGCACGGCGCAGGGCGATATCCAGCCAAGCGCAGAGGATGCAACCTGCAATCTCAGCATTGACCTGAAGGGAAATCAGTATTTCGTGCTGCAGGCCTATATCACGGACGGCAGCCTGAATTCCTCCGTTTACACCACCAATTTGTACTCCGAAACAGTGCAGAAAATCCTCAAATCCTCCCTGGAGGATTATGATCAGGATCGGACGGTGCCGATTGCCGGCTCGGGCAACACCGCCTCCTTTGTTGTGCTCAAGGAAGGCAGCCATATCCTCAAATGCTCTGACGGCTATACCCTGCAGGCAGAAAATGACGGCATCAATTACCGGCTCTATGGCACCGAAAATTCCCCGGCAGCGCTGGATATTTCGGCGGGCGATGCCATTTGCTTTGTGGATGACAGCGGCCCTCGCATGTACCGTGGCGATCTCTTTGACGGACTGGATGAGGCGGGCGACCCCATTGAAACCGAGCAGTATTATGATTACACCTTCCTGGCCGTGCAGGCAGTTTCCGAGCAGGATGGTGCTCTCATCATCACCTCCGATCCTGACCAGATGGCGACTGACGGCTCTGACCTGTTCGAAACGGTCTGCCTACGCAGTGTCGGGGATAGCAACATAAGCTGGAAGGGCACAAAGCATTTCGAAAAAAGGCTGGATAAAACAGTGGCCGATGCCTTTAAGCTTTCAGGTTCGCTGGTGCTGGACGTCGAATATGCGCTGGTTCTCAGCATCCACGTAACCAAGAAGAGCACGGCCTATGCCAAGCTCCTGGGCACCTATTTGCTCAAGGATTTTGCCCTTGAGGTCTATTCAAAGTTCACCTGGGAATCCCCCACCCTGGGAATCAATCTGACAACGGGCGTTGCCTCCTTTGCCTTCGGCTTTATGATTGATGTAGAGGTCAGCCAGGGCGCAACAGGCGAAATCGATCTGAATGCGGACGGCCGCATCGGCTTTCAAATCAACAATTTCAAGCCCAGCAGCCTGTGCAAAAAGCCTACCTTCAAGGTTTCGGAATTTTCGTTGAACGGCGATGCCACCGTGACCCTGGCGGTGGGTCCCAGTGCTGATTTCATGAAGTACGTCATTTCCGCCGGATTGTCCTGGAATCTGGGAATTAAGTTCAAGACAACGACCGGCGGCAATGAAGGAGGGGACGGGGAAGACTCCTGGCATGCCTGTGAATCAGAGAAATGCCTGAGCATCAAGGCAGATCTGACCATGTTCCCCTACTTTTATGCCTCCATTCTGGGGAAGAAACTCACCTATTCTCCCGTTCGCTGGACCTATCCGACGGCCGAGGGATACTATTCCCAGACATTCAAGGATCATGCCTGGGACTTTAATTTCAGGGAATGGTCGCTGAAAGCCTGTCCGCACTATGGCTATCGGGTCACGGTCACGGCGCAGGATTCCGCAGGAAACCCGCTGGAAGGGGTTAAGCTGTCTATGGCCCCCCAGTATCCCCACTATGAAGCCTACTCGGAGGGCACAACCGCAGCAAACGGCAAGGCCAACCTGTACATCTCCAATGGGATTGATTATACGCTCACGGGGATCTATGAGGAGCCGAATTCCAATGTCCAGCGTACGGGCAGCATAAGCGGCATCGAGGTTTTTAATGAGCCTCAGGCAATCACCCTTACATTGGATGCTGCCCACACGCTGCATTTTGACAAGAATTTCAGCGGGGATGTAACGAACATTCCCGGCGATCTGACGGCCTGCAAGGATGCCTCTGTTACCATTCCTGCGATTATCCCCGAAGCCTCAGGGCAGCAGTTTGCCGGCTGGGCTTTGAGTGCAGATGCCACTGTTCCCGAATATTATCCGGGATCTTCCTTTGTGATGCCAGACGAAAATGTTACATTGTATGCAGTCTGGACAATCCCGAATAATGACTGGTTCGTTATATACGATGCAAACGGCGGAGAGGATGCCCCCGCCACGGTGAAGGCGGCCTCCGGGGGAACAATCAGGATCAGCGGCGCAGAGCCAAGGCGGAAGGGCTATACCTTCCAGGGCTGGGCAAAAACAAAGGATGCGGAAGAGCCATACATCGGCTACCAGGCAGGTTCGGTGCTTTCCAAGCCCGAAAACACAACCTATGTGATCCTCCATGCCATCTGGCTGGAAAATCCCGTCATAACATGCCATGTGGTGTATAATGCAAACGGCGGAAAGGGCGCGCCTGAGGATCAGTGGGTGACGCAGGGCACTTCGTTCAACCTTTCCTCCACTGTCCCCACCCGCACGGCCCATGTTTTCGCCGGCTGGAAGTATAACGGGACTGTTTATCAGCCGGGGGATGCCATGACCCTGACGGGCGATGCCTGGCTGGTTGCGGTGTGGAACCCGGATTACCGCATCACAGAGGGCGCAGGAAGCGTTTGGATTCGCGGCAGCGGCGATACACTGCGGTTTGTCTGTAACGGCGAGTATGAGCTTTTCCGGGCACTGGTGATCGACGGAAGCGTGGTCGATGCATCCGGCTATACCGCACAATCCGGCAGCACGATTGTAACATTGCAGGATTGCCTTGATTCTCTGGAGGACGGCGAGCACCAGATTCTCTTCCGCTATGAGGACGGCGATTCGTCCGAGGCGTCCTTTACCATTGCCACATACACCCCGCCGCATACGGGCGACAGCACGCACCCGGCCATTTGGGCAGCCATCCTGGGGCTTTGCGCAGCTTCCCTTTTCCTGTTGATTGGCCGGCGCAAAAAGCATTCCGCTTCTCGCTGATTCGTTTACCCGAAAAGGGATATGCGCCCGGCCATTTGGACAGCCACCATGGGGCTTTGCACAGCCTCCCTTCTCCTGCTGATTGACCGCCGATAAAATGAATCAGAGTCACGATTATTATGTAGCCGGGGATTGTATAAGCGCGCGCGCATTTGCAGGACGCTAT
>R19__coassemble_32_pt1 | contig 89030 bp, 84 predicted proteins | sample R19__metabat2_low_PE_041 | metagenome-assembled genome bin R19 | reverse complement strand
TTAAAATATGCCTTTTCAAGGGCGGAAGTTCCGCTGCCATAGGTCTGGAGAAAACCTATGCGTGTCAGGCACTGATGCGTGTCAGGCACTGACCTTTTCAGCATGAAAAGCGTGGTTTCCCCAGGAATGAATCAGCATTTCCTTAAGTAGTTCAGGGCAGATAATAGAGTTCATCCCCGGGGAGGGAGCCGCCCACGGATTGGGGATTCATGGCGTGGAAAATCTCCAGCAGGGGGGTCAGGCTTTTGCGCATTTCCTCTCCCGCAATGAATACGATGTGGCAGCCGGGGATGGCGCTTTGGGCAATGGCGGCGGAGGTCAGGATGCCGCATTCAAAGATTTCCTGGGCTGCCTGCTCCGGGTTTTCATTGACAAAGGCGGATGATGCGGCGCAGTCTGCCATAAACTGCTGCACTTCGTCCGGATGGCTTTCCAGATACTCGGTGCGCACCACGTAGCATCCTTGCGTGAGCAGGGCATCCTCATTCCCTGCCAGAGCCGATGCGGCGGAAAATTCCTCCGTCAGATCCAGTGCCACCCGGAACTGGGGTGCCTTGCTCTGCAGTGCGGTGACCTGAGGCTCAGGCAGCAGCACGATATCCGCCTTACCGGCCGCGGCCAGTGCGGTGACCTCGCTATGCTCGCTGCGCCACTCAATCGTCACATCCTGAACGCCCTGGGCCTGCAGAATGTATTGCAGGATGTATTCGGGGGTGGAGCCCTGTCCGGCGGCAACGATTGTTTTGCCGGACAAATCGGCGGCAGACTGAATTTCATTCCCGTTTTCCAGGATGTACAGCACGCCCAGCGTGTTCAGGGCAAGCACCCGGATGCCGCCCGATGTTTTGTTATACAGCACGGCTGCCAGGTTCGTGGGAACGGCGGCGATGTCCGTATTTCCGCTGATGATATCCCCGGTCAGATTTTCGGGGGCAGAGCGCAGGGTAAACTCATAGGTTCCGTCATTTTGCGCCATCATATGAGCCAGCCCCATGCCGGTAGGCCCCATCAGCCCGGTCACCCGAACCGTTTCTGCGCAGGCCGGAAGCAGGGCAAGCAGACTGAGTACAAGCAAAACAGAAATCAGTTTCTTCATAAAATATTTTCTCCTTCATCTTCAAAGTACTTGCTGGTCATAGCGCTTTTGACGATAACCCCCCCTACATTGCCAAGGCGGGCGGTCAGGCGGGATACATCCACATCGCTGCCCTTGACGATCAGCCCGATGATGCCCAGGGCATGCTTTTTGTCGGGCATACCGATGCGTCCAAGGATCAGATGCTGCATTTCGCCGATGATTTTGTTGACCTGAGGGGCATTGTCCAGATTTTCCACGATGACGCTGACCATTCCGATGCGGTTCATTCTCTGTTCCTCCGTTTTTTCCAATAAAATACGCCCGCCCCAAGTCCGCTATGGCGTGCGCAGCAAAATAACCATCATAGGATGTTCCTCCTTCTCTCTCCGGAAAAACGATTCGTCCCTCCGTCAAGGAATGTTTTTTTGTTTCCCTTCCCTTTGAAATGCGTTTCGTCACCGCAAAGGAAATCCCGGAAACGAGGTCATTATATCACATAATTTTTGATTTTGCAACCCTCAAATGGGCTTTACGGACACCTCTCCCGAGGACAAAAGCACCCTTTCCCCGCTGTCCAGCACAACGGGCAGCTCGCCCCCCGGGGTGGGCATCCCGGCAATCCCCTCAAAGCGCCGGGCATTTTTCTCGAAAAAAACCCTTTTTCCCGTCAGATAGCCGTGAGCCTGGTATTCCGCCATCCAGTTTTCGTCATTGGATTGGTAGAGAAAAAGCAATTGCCGGGCGATCGTTCCGGCCAGCAATTCCCTGTGTTCACAGGCAATGCACCCTGCAATGCCCTGAATTTCCCCCGGAAAGGCCGAGGTGGTCATGTTGATGCCGATGCCGAACAGGATGTGGGTGATTTGACCGTTCAAATCGCAGCAGGACTCGGTCAGTATGCCGCAAACCTTTTTATCCTGCAGATACAGGTCATTGACCCACTTGATTTTTGTATCCGCATGGGCTGTTTGCAGTATGCTCCGGCGAGCGGCGACCGCCGCCATGGGGGTCAGCAGGGGCAGATGCTCCGTTTTTCCCCCAAATGGCAGCAAAATACTGAAATAAAGCCCCGTCCCCCCGGGGGAATAAAAGCGCTTGCCCTGCCGTCCCCGACCGGCAGTTTGCTCATCCGAGGCAATCAGCAGGGGGGTCTTTCGCCCGGGGGCGTATTTTTTTGCCTGGGTATTGGTGGAATCGGTGGTTTCAAGGCAGATGATATCCAGTGCATCCAGGCCAAAGGCATTGCGGATGAGAGCCTCATTCATATCCTATCCTCGATTAAAACAGCAAAAGGCATGGCAAGCCATGCCCTGATTGCTTATTTTTTTTATTCCTTGACCTCTGCTTGCTTTTCGCCGCCCAATTTCAGGGCAATGAACACGCCCAGCGCGGCGCACAGGACGGATGCGATAATCAGCACGGCGCCCGTGCCCTTTTCGTACACGCCCTTATCCATCAGCACCGCCACGGGGGAAGCCAGCACCATGCCCAATATGGCGCAGTAGGTGTAGCCCTTCCATTTGCGCATCAGCACCTCGATTAGCTTGGCAATGCCCAGAATGCCGGCCACAATGCCGATCAAAAAGGGCAGCAGGATGACCAGCCGCTCGCCCACAACGGGCCAATTGCCCTGCAAAAGGGCGGTGATCAGATCGGGCAGCGCCTCGGTGACGATGGGCTCGTAATAGCCCAGGGTTTTGAGCATCATAGAGCCGGAAACCCCGGGGATGACCATGGTTGCGGAGGCGATGCAGCCAAGCAGCAGCGCCAGCAGGGCATTGCCCAGCGTTGCGGGCATTTCGGTGGAATTTTCCTTCTCAATCGCCTTCAGCACCACAACCAGCGCAAAGAATGCCGCAAACAGGATTCCGCCGATGATTCCCTTTTTCTCGCCCTTCATCAGGCTCAGGATCATGGGCACAGAACCGAAAATCAGCCCGATAAACAGGGCATTGGTGGGCAGGGGGAAATTGGCAAAGGCGGCCTTCAGCCCAAAGGAACCGGCGGCAATGGCCAGCACCATGCCGATGCCGTAGGGCAAAAGAGTCAAAATGGATTGCTTGAAGCGGGTGAACAGGTGGTTGATGCAGTCGATCAGCTTATCATAAATGCCCATGGAAACCATCATGGTGCCCCCCGAAACCCCCGGAATCAGGTTAGCCAGCCCAATGACCACGCCCCGCAGAATGTCCAATATAAGGTTCTTCATATAAAATCTCCTTCAGGTTAATCGATAGCCCTCGCCGTCACGGAATTTGCCGCTCAGAATGACGAAAAAGTCCACCAGCCAGCCGCAAGCAAAGCAGCCGAATGAGCACATCCACACAAGCCCCGTTCCGATTTTGCCCGCATAAAAGCGGTGAACCCCCAGCCAGCCTAAAAAAGCGCACAGAACCAGGGCAACCCACTTGTTTTTGGCCGAAAGGGTTTCAGTGGGGATAAACGGGGCAGGGGGGGCAGATTGAATAGTGTTATGCACATGCACCACCACGGGCTGCGGAGCGGCGGCGGTTGCCTGCCCGGCGTTTTCCACCCTGTGACCGCAGAAGGTGCAAAAGCGTGCGTTCGGCTGAAGCGCCTGTCCGCATTGACTGCAATACATGAATCAATTCCTCCGTTTTGTTCATTGAATGCAGGGGATAAGGGATTATTTTGCCTCCATGGCCAGCAAAAGAGCGCCGGTGGCCCCCGCATTATTGCCAAGACCGGGCAAAACAAGATACTGCTCAGGGTGCTGCAGCACGGGATGCTGCCAGTAGCCACCCAGATAATCGGCCAGCTTGCCCCGAACCAGCTCAATCAGCCCCTCTTTTTGCATGACCCCGCCGCCCAGCACGATGATTTCGGGGCTGAACAGGGCGGTAGCCGTCACGCAAAGCTGAGCCAGATACCCCGCCTCCATTTGCCAGGCCTGATGCTCCAAGGGCAGGGTTTCTGCAGGCACGCCCCAGCGCTTGCGCATGGCCGTTCCGCTGGCCAGACCCTCGGCGCAGCCGGCTGTCTGATGATAGGGGCAGCAGCCCTTCGGCATGGGGTCGTCCTCGATGACGCACAGGGGAAAATGCCCGGCCTCCGGATGCATCAGACCATGCACCAATTGCCCGTCAATCATCACCCCGCCGCCGATGCCCGTGCCCACCGTCAGGTAAAGGCAGTTTTTTTTGCCCTGCGCCGCCCCCAGCCTTTGCTCGGCCAGAACGGCAACATTCACATCGGTATCAATGGATACGGGGATGCTCAGCGCCTCTTTGAATGCCTGATAAATCGGGTAATTGCGCCAGGAAAGCTTGGGCGTGGTGGTAATGGAACCAAAATCGGGGGAGGCGGGGTTCAGATCCAATGGCCCGAAGCAGCCGATCCCCAGCTTTTCAACCTGCTGTTTTTGGAAAAATTCAATCATTCCCGGCATGGTTTCATCGGGGGAAAGGGTGTCAAACCGCTCCCTGACGAGAATTTCACCCTGCTCGTTTCCCACCGAGCAAATCATTTTTGTTCCGCCGGCCTCCAATGCACCAAGGCGCATGATAGTCACTCCTTTTTCATATTCTTAGGAAGTGCCGAATTAATCTGTTTGGACTTTTTCTGAAAAATAATTCCTTCAACGACAAGAAATTTGGCACAATTTTATACCTTTAAAAGATAAAAATATGCCTTTTCCGGGAAGGGGTCTGGGGAAACCCGCCTTTTCAGCATGAAAAGGCAGGTTTCCCCAGGAATTAATCATCGTTTCCCTTACTCTTTACCCCGTTTGAGCAATTCCTGTTCGTCGATAATTTCAATGCCCAGGCTCTGAGCCTTTGTCAGCTTGCTGCCCGCATTTTCCCCTGCCACCACAAAGGCCGTTTTTTTGCTGACGGAGGAGGCGGCAATGCCTCCCTGATCCCGGATCAATTGCTCGGCCTCGCTGCGGCTCATGTGGGGCAGCGTGCCGGTGACCACAATGGATTTTCCGCTGAATGCGCCCCCTGATTTCTGCTCGGGGGACTGGGGGGATACCCCGGCGGCCAGCAGCTTCTCAATCAGTTCTTGATTTTCCGGATAGGAGAAGAAATCCACAATGGACTGGGCCACCACATCCCCGATATCGTCTATGGCGGAAAGCTCCTCTGCCGTTGCCCGGCGGATGTTTTCCAGCGTGCCGAAATGCTGCGCCAGATCCCGTGCCGTGCGCTTGCCCACGGTGGGAATGCCCACGGCCAGCAGGAAGGAATCCAGGGTGCAGTGCTTGCTTTTTTCCAATGCATCCAGCAGATTCTGCGCCTTTTTTTGCTTGAACCCATCCAGGGACAGAAGGGTGGGCAAATCCAGGCTGTACAATTCATCCGCCGAGCGCAGATGCAGCACATCATAGAACAATTCGGCCGTTTTTTCGGAAAATGTGTCGATATCCATGGCATCCCGGGAGGCAAAATGCTTGAGACGCATGACGGCCTGGGGCTTGCAGCTTCGCTCATTCAGGCAGAACAGATGGGCGCCCCGCTCGGTCAGTGCGCCGCCGCAGGCAGGGCAAAAATCGGGCTTGATGATTTCCTCGCCCGGCTCTGTTTCGTCCACACAGCCCATGATTTCGGGAATGACATCGTTGGAGCGGCGAATCCACACCCGCACCCCCAGCTTCAGCTTTTTTCGCTGAATATCGCCCCAATTGTTGAGGGTGGCCTTCTGTACGGTGACACCGGCGAAATCCACCGGGGTTACATGGGCAAGGGGGGTCAATTTACCCGTCCTTCCCAGCTCCCATGTGACCGTTTCCAGGCAGGTGGTATTTTCCTCTGCGGCGAACTTGAAGGCCACCGCCCACCGGGGGAACTTATCGGTATAGCCCATCATGCGCCGGGTCTGGGTATCCCGCACCTTGACCACGGCTCCGTCAATGAGAAAATCCAGGTGGGGACGCTTTTGCTCGATATCCCGGATGGCCTGAATGACCTCATCCCTTGTTTTGACCGTGCAAAAATAGGGGCTGACCGGGAAGCCCTGCTGACGCAGAAAATCAATCATGTCCTCCTGAGTGTCATAGGGGGGATTTTCAATGGTGCCCACCTGATAGAAAAAGGCGGACAGGCGGCGGGAAGCGGTGACGGCGGGATCCAGATTGCGAAGCGCCCCGGCGGCGGCATTCCGGGCATTTTTGAGGGGCTCGGAGGCTGTTTTGTTATATTCCTCCAGGGCGCTCAGGCGCATGATGCACTCCCCCTGCACCTCCAAAATCCCCTGATAGGGAATGGAGAGGGGAACGCCCCGGACCGTTCTGGCCTGAGGCAAAATGGCCTCGCCCACCTCGCCGTTTCCCCGGGTGGCCGCCTGAGTGAGCAGACCGTTTTCGTATGTCAGGTTCAGGGTCAGCCCGTCGAACTTATATTCAATGCCATAGGACAGGGGCGCTAAATCGGCAAAGCCCCCGTGCAATTTTTCCACCCGGTCGAACCAGGCGTTCAATTCGCCCTCGCTCTGAGCCTTATCCATGCTCCACAGCCGGGTGATATGCCGATGCTCCTGAAAGCTGCTCAGGGGGGTGCCGCCCACCCGGTGGGTAGGCGAATCGGGCAGGATGATGCCCGTTTCCTTTTCCATTTGAACCAGCCTGTCATACATTTTGTCCCATTCCGCATCCGAAATCAGCGGTTCAGACAGGGTATAATAGGCATAGGCGGTGCGGTTGAGCTCATCAACCAGCCTTCGCATTTCATCCGGCATGGCACATTCCTCCCGGTCAGACATTGATTTTGACAATGGGGGCGATGGAAAGGGAAAATTCCTTTTCGCCGTAGGCAGTGAAGGAGATGGTGATGCGGGCATCCGCGCCTTTGCCTGAAACCCCGGTAACCAACCCCTCGCCGAACTTGCGGTGCAGCACATGGTCGCCCGGCTGGAAGAGGGTCTTGACGGCGTTGGCCGAAAGCCCCTTTGTGACCCCCGGAATCTGCAGCGGGTTAGCCGGGGTCTGCCCCATACCGGGCACGCCGAAGGACAGGGAGGCGGGCTTTCTTGCACGGACAGGCTGCTGGCGGGCGGGGGTGCGGTTTCTGGACATGCCCAGCTTTTCGGCCTGCGCCCATTCGTTCTCAATGACCCGCTCGGGGATTTCCCGGATGAAGCAGGAGGGGGCATTGTAGGAAATCTGGTTAAAAATGGTGCGCTGACGGGCATAGGACAAAAACAGATGCTTTCTGGCCCGGGTAATGCCCACATAGCACAGCCTGCGCTCCTCCTCAAAGCGGTTGTCCTCGTTGATGGCCCGCAGGGAGGGGAAGAGATTTTCCTCCATCCCGGCGATAAACACGGCATCAAACTCCAGCCCCTTGGCCGAATGCAGGGTCATCAGGGTGACATACTGGGGCGCATCCTCGTTTTGCCTGTCCAGATCGGTGATGAGCGCCACATTTTCCAGAAAATCGGCCAGAGAATTTTCGGCGGATTTCCGTTCGAACTCACAGGCGGCTCCCATGAATTCCTTCAGGTTATCGATCCGTGCCTGATTTTCCTCCGCATCCTCATGCTCCAGATGCTCCATCAGCCCCGCTTCGTTCAGCACCAGCGTCACAAATTCCCCAAGGGGCAGCTGATTGGCCTTTTCCGCCAGTGCCTTCATTTTTTCTGCAAATTCGGCAACGATTTTTCTGGCTCTCGTGGTCAGGGAGGCGGGGGGATCAGAAAGCAGGCTGAACATGGAAACGCCCTGCTTGTCCGCCTCGGCCTCAATGGCATGGATGGAGGCATCCCCCACGCCCCGGCGGGGGTAGTTGATGATGCGCTTGAGGGAAACCGAATCGGAGGGGTTGTTGATGATGCGCAGATAGGCCAGCGCATCCTTGATTTCCTTGCGGTCATAGAACCTGGTTCCGCCGAACACCCGGTAGGGGATGCCCGAACGCATGAACATTTCCTCCAGCACACGGCTCTGGGCATGCATGCGGTACAAAACAGCCATTTCGCTGTAGGGGACAGAGGCAGTATACAGCCGGCGAATCCGCTCGCAGATCCAGGCGGCCTCCTCCCGTTCATCCCCGGCGGCATACAAACGCAGCTTATCCCCCTCGGGCAAATCGGTCCACAGCGCCTTTTCCTTGCGCCCCTCGTTGTGGGCAATCACCTGATTGGCGGCGTCCAGTATATTGGCGGTGGAACGGTAATTCTGTTCCAGCTTGATGACGGTGGCATCGGGGAAATCCTGCTCAAAATCCAGAATATTGCGGATATCCGCCCCCCGCCAGCCGTATATGGACTGGTCATCATCCCCCACCACGCACAGGTTGCGGCTTTCCTCGGTCAAAAGCCGCACCAGCTGATATTGGGCGGGGTTGGTGTCCTGATACTCATCCACATGCACATAGCGGAACTTATTGCGGTAAAAGTCCAGCACGGGGGGATGGTCCAGGAAAAGCTGCACCGTTTTGAGCAGCAGATCATCAAAATCCAGGGCATTCTGCACCTTGAGCTTCTGCTCATACAGGCAAAATACATCGTGGATATGCTGGGATTTCAGGGATTTGTCCGAGCGGGCGAAGTACTCGTCCGGGGAGAGAATCTTATTTTTTGCATCGGCAATCTTATTTTTGATGTCCTTGGGGGGGAACATTTTTTCATCCAGATTGAGCTGGCGAACGCAGTCCTTAATAAGCCGCAGCCGGTCGTCATCATCGTAAATGGTGAAGGAACGCTGCCAGCCCAGCTTTTCAATATCCCGCCGCAAAATGCGGACACAGACCGAGTGGAAGGTGCCCAGCCACATGTCCTCTGTCTGCTCGCCCACCAGATTTTCAATCCGGCTGCGCATTTCCCGGGCGGCCTTGTTGGTGAAGGTCAGCGCCAGTATATGCCAGGGGGCAACCGAATGCTCCAGCAGGTTTGCAATGCGGTAGGTGATGGTTTTTGTTTTGCCCGACCCTGCCCCGGCCAGAATCAATACAGGCCCTTCCAGGGTTTCGGCGGCCTTGCGCTGCATGGGATTGAGTTCGTCCAGATTCATTGTACATTATCCTCAACTTCTGTAGTATCTGCCTGATTTTGCCGCTTCAATGCGGTGGCATACCCGTTTTCTCCCCACAATAGGGCGCGGCTGACCCGGCTGATGGTGGCCTTGGATGCGCCGGTCTGCTGGGAAATGACATCATAGGTCAGCTTTTCCTCCAGCTTTTGTGCCACACTGTAGCGCTGGGAGAGGGCGTGAATTTCCTGAATGGTGCACAAATCGGTCAGAAAAGCCTTCATTTCCTCGGGCGTTTTCATGCTCAAAAGTGCGCTGACCAGATTATCTGCCTGTTCATCAAATATATTCATGCATTCACCTGCCAGGGCTGCGGGCTGAAGTTTGTGCCGGTTTTTGTGATGCCTTCGCACCCTGATTTTATTATACCACAAAAGCCGAAAAATCACAACCGGAAAATTCAAACGGAAGGGTCTTTTGCATTGTTTGATGAATGCTTGACGAAATGAAAGAAAATCGGTACAATGGACGGGTAACGCGCAGGAGGAGGTCAAGGCATGGAACGGTTTATCAGGAGAAGCACGAAAAGCTGCAGCCTGGGCAATCTGCCCAAATGGGAGTGTGATTTGCTCTGCGCCCGGGGCATTGATACGGCGCAAAAGGCCGAGGCCTTCCTGCATCCCGCAATCGGGCAGATTTCCGATCCCTTTTTGCTGGCCGGGATGGACAGGGCGGTTTTTCTGATCAGGGAAGCCAAGCGCGCCCGGCAAAGGGTCATTGTCTGGGGGGATTATGATGCGGACGGGGTGTGTGCATCCACCGTTTTGCATGAGGCATTGACCGAATTCGGGCTGGAGTGTGCCGTATATTTGCCCGACAGGCACAAGGAAGGGTATGGTCTGAACAAGCAGGCCGTGGCCGAAATCGCCAAACGGGGCAGGCTGCTGATTACGGTAGACTGCGGCATTACGGCTCATGAAGAGGTGCAACTGGCCAAGGAATTGGGCATGACGGTGATTGTGACCGACCACCATCATTTGCCCGATGTGCTGCCTGAGGCGGATGCGGTGATCAGCCCCCTGAGACCCCCCTACCCCTATGCCTATCTGTGCGGCACGGGGGTTGCCTGGCAGATGGCAAGAGCCCTGCTGGGCAAGGAAAAGGCCATGGATTTGCTGGATCTGGCGGCAGTGGCCACGGTGGCGGACATTGTGCCGCTGACGGGCGAAAACCGCTGTATCGTATATGAGGGCTTAAAAAAGCTGAATCAGTCCCCCCGGATCGGGCTCAAGGCGCTGAAAAACGTGTCCCGCATGGAGGGAAACATCACGGCCGAGGATATCGGCTTTAAGCTGGCACCCCGCATCAATGCCTGCGGCCGGCTGGAAAGCGCCTACATTGCCCTGGAGCTTTTGCAATGCACGGATGCGCAGGAGGCTGCCTCCCTTGCGGCCCGGGTGGACGGGCTCAATGTCCGGCGCAAGGAAGTGGAGGAGAGCGTGCTGGAGGGGGTTTCCGGTCAGCTTGAGAGCTACGATTTGTGCGAATATTCGGCCGTTGTGCTGTGCGGGGAAAGCTTTGAATCGGGCGTGGTGGGTCTGGCGGCCGGGAAAATTGCCGAACGGCTGGGGTATCCCACGGTCATTTTGTCCAGGCAGGAGGATCTGGCGGTGGGCAGTGCCCGCAGTGCCTGCGGCGTGGATATTTACCAGGCATTGTCCGCCTGCAGGGATTTGTTTTTGCGCTTTGGGGGACATGAGCAGGCGGCGGGCATGACGCTGCGCTATGCCGATATCCCTCTTTTCCGCAAACGCCTGTCCGATGCGGTCAAGACCCAGCTTTCCGGGAAAATTTTGATGCCTGAGCGGGAATATGACACCGAATTGCCCCTGGAGGAGGTGTGTGCCGACACCTATTTCAGGATGCAGTCCCTTGCCCCCTTTGGGCGGGATAATCCCGAGCCCGTCTTTTTGTGCCGGAATGCCCGTCCCCTTGCGGACAGGGCGGTGGGGGCAAACGGTGCCCATCTGAAGCTGATGCTGGCCCAGGGCAGCGCCCAGGTAAACGGGATTGCCTTCAGTATGGGGCATATGGCAGGCCGGCTGGGCAGCAGCGTGGATGCGCTTTTTTCGGTCACGGAGAATCAGTTTGCCGGGCATGTCAGCTACGAATGCCGCCTGTCTGCCCTGCATGTGAATGCGGAGGGTCTCAGGGAAAATAAAATTGATTTTTTGGCCGCCGTTTTGCAGGATATTTCCCTTTCCGGGGAGAATATATACGAAATACCCGTTCTGGATGCCTCCATGAACCAGTTCGAGGAGGCGCTTCGTCCGGGACAGGGTGTTCTGCTGTTTTGCCGCAGCTTTGAGCGGGCCATGCAGGTGCACAAGAGCAATCCCGATTTGCCCGTGTGCGTGGGATCTGTCAGCGACATGTGCGCCTATAACGCCATTTTGTGCGGCGCAAGCGTTTTGTCCGTCCGGGGGAAGTACAAAACGGTGTTTCTGATGGACGGGCAGACGAACGAAAATGAGGGCGCGCTGTGGCATGAGGTGCTGCCCGATGCCCAGATTTTTGCCTTCGGGAAGACGGCCTATCTCAAGAAAATGCTCAAAAGCGCCTGCCTGAATCAGGAGGAAATGCGCCGGGTGATTGCGGCCGCCCTGAACCTGGGCAAATTTTCCTTTGAATCCCTCTGCACCAAGGCAGAACTGACCAACGCAGGGGTACTGGGCGCGCTGTTTGTGTTCCGGGAGCTGGGGCTTGTGAATCTGGCCTATCCTTCGCTGATGCCGGGGCTGATTTTGCCCATGAAGAAGGTGAAACTGGAGCACAGCCGGCTGTGGCGTCTGATGCAGGAATGGCAAAGATGAACTGATTGCTTGATTGAATGAACGGAAAAGGGGGGATACGGGATGGCATATACCGCATATGAGGCATTGGATATAGAGGAAATCTGCAGACGGGTGGAAAAGGCGTATGACGCAAACGGGGCGGACCTGGTGCGCCGCGCCTTTGAGTTCGCCTCATCTGCCCATGAGGGGCAATACCGCAAAAGCGGGGAAGCGTACATCATCCATCCCGTGTATGTGGCCAGCATTCTGACCGAAATCATGATTGATCCCCCCACCATTGCTGCGGCATTTTTGCATGATACGGTGGAGGACTGCGAGGGCGTGACGCTGCAGAGCGTGCAGAATGCCTTTGGCGATGAGGTCGCCCGGATGGTGGACGGGGTAACCAAATTGGGCAAGCTCCAGTTCGCCGACCGGGAGGAGCGGCAGGCAGAATCGCTGCGCAAAATGATCCTGGCCATGAGCAAGGACATCCGGGTTGTGCTGATTAAACTGGCCGACAGGCTGCATAACATGCTGACCCTGCGCTTTCAGCCTGCCGACAGGCAGACGGCTATTGCCCGGGAAACGCTGGATATTTACGCCCCCCTGGCTCACCGGCTGGGGGTATATGCCATCAAGCAGGAATTGGAGGATCTGTCCCTGCGATACCTCGATCCCGAGGGCTATCAGGAGGTGGCCCGCAAGGTAGGCATGAAGCGCACCGAGCGGGAGGAAAATATCAAGATCGTCATTGACGAGTTGTCCGCCAAGCTGAAGGAAGCGGGCATCAAGTTCGATATTGACGGCCGTCCCAAGCATTTGTATTCCATTTACAATAAAATGGTGCTGCATAACAAGCCCTTTGAGCAGATTTATGACCTGATTGCCATCCGGGTGATTGTGGATACCATTCCGGATTGCTATGCCGTGCTGGGCATTGCCCATACCCTGTGGAATCAGGTGCCCGGACGGTTCAAGGATTACATCTCCGTTCCCAAGGCCAATATGTATCAGTCCCTGCACACCACGGTGATTGGCGGGCGGCGCATTCCCTTCCCCTTTGAAATCCAGATCAGGACATGGGAAATGCACCGGGTTGCCGAGTTCGGTATCGCCGCCCACTGGAAATACAAGGAGGGCGGAAACGACGGCTCTTTGGATGAAAAGCTCTACTGGCTGCGGCAGATTCTGGACTGGCAGAGCGAAACACGGGACAGCCATGAGTTCATTGACGGGCTGAAGACCGATTTGTTCTCCGAGGAGGTTTTCCTGTTTACCCCCAAGGGGGATATTATTTCCATGCAGCGGGGCGCTACGCCGCTGGATTTTGCCTACCGCATTCACTCCCATGTGGGCAACCAGTGCATGGGCGCCAAGGTCAACGGCAAAATGGTGCCGCTGGATACCGAATTGCGCACGGGAGACCGGGTGGATATCATCACATCCTCCTCCTCCAAGGGTCCCAGCATGGACTGGCTCAAAATCGTCAAAACCCAGCAGGCCAAGGCCAAAATCCGGCAGTTCCTCAAAAAGGAATTCCGGGGCGAAAATGTGCAGAAGGGCCGGGAAATGCTGGAGCATGAGGCCAAGCGCAGGGGCGTGAAGCTGGGGGATTACACCAAGCCGGAGTATTATGAGCCGCTTTTGAAGAAATATATGTTCTCCGAGCTGGACGACCTGTTCGGCGCTATCGGCTACGGCGGCGCATCCAGCATCTATGTGCTGAGCCGGCTGATCGAAGAGAAAAATAAGCTGGATGAAAGCAAAAAGCCCATTGCCTTGCCCCCTGCGGATGCGCCCCAGACCCCTCATGCCGGCCAGGGCAGGCCGACCCACGGCATTTTCGTGCAGGGCGAGCCCGATATGCTGGTGCGCTTTGCCCATTGCTGCAATCCCGTGCCGGGGGACGAAATTGTGGGCTATATCACTCGGGGACGGGGCGTGACGGTGCATAAGGCGGACTGCGTGAATGCCCTGCATGCCGAACAGGAGCGGCGCATTGATGTATCCTGGGCGGACGACGGGACGGGGGATTTCAGCGCCAATATTTCCATCATCTGCTACGACCATCCGAGCCTGCTGGGCGAGCTGACCGTCTTTGTGGATGATATGAAGATTCCCATTTCGGCCGTATCGGTGAAGGTCAACAAAAACAAGACCTGCTCCATCATTATGACCGTTATGGTGCAGTCCAGATCCCAGCTGGACTATGCCCTTAAGAAGCTGCAGCACCGAAGCGATGTGATTGAGGCCTACCGCACGGGCGGCATCTGATAAAATGGAAAACGCCTGCTCAAGGACCGTCTTGGGCAGGTTTTTTTTCTTGATTTGAGAGGGCAAAAATTGGGTTTTTTTGCGCAAAACCCTTTTATTTTTCGGGATTTTGTGGTATAATTATGAAGTGGTTTTTTGCGCCTTGCGGAGAATCACAACCAGGATTTTTGCGGTGCGGATGCCGCTTTGACCGGAGGAAAAGACATGGCAGAAGAAATCAGACAAACTGCGGTGGAAGGAAATTACGGCGCAGAGGAAATACAGGTACTGGAGGGGCTGGAGGCTGTGCGCAAGCGTCCGGGCATGTACATCGGGTCGACCGATGACCGGGGGCTGCACCATTTGGTATATGAAATCGTGGACAACGCCATTGACGAGGCGCTGGCCGGTTTCTGTACAAAAATTCAGGTAACAATCCGCCCGGACGGGTCTGTTTCCGTGCTGGATAACGGCCGGGGATTTCCGGTGGCCATCCATCCCAAAATGGGCAGACCGGCTGTGGAGGTTTGCCTGACCGTGCTGCATGCAGGCGGCAAGTTCGGCGGCGGGGGCTACAAGGTTTCGGGCGGTCTGCACGGCGTGGGTGCTTCTGTTGTGAATGCCCTGTCCCGGCATATGCGGGTCGAGGTCAAAACAGGCGGAAAAATCTATGAACAGGAATATAACCGGGGCAAAATCGAGTATGATTTGCGGGTAATCGGGCAAACGGAGGAAACGGGCACCTATGTGCAGTTCTGGCCGGATATCCGCTCAGATGAGAACCCGGACGGCGTGTTCGATCCGGGGATTGTGTTTGATTATGATGTGCTGAAGGTGCGTCTGCGGGAAATGGCCTTTTTGAACAAGGGCATCCGCATTGAATTCAGGGATGAGCGGGAAGGCCAGGAAAAGGAGAACGTTTTCCATTACGAGGGCGGCATCCGGGAGTTTGTGCGGTATCTGAATAAAAATAAAGAGGCGCTTTTCCCCGACCCCATTTATTGCGAGGGCGTGAAAAAGGATGTGTGGGTGGAGGTCGCTATGCAGTATAACGACTCCTACGCCGAAAACATTTATGCCTTTGCCAATAACATTCATACCCCGGAGGGCGGCACCCATCTGATGGGCTTTTCCCAGGCGCTGACCAAGGTTGTCAACGATTACGGGCGCAAATACAAAATCCTGAAGGATAACGATACCAACCTGAAATCCGAGGATGTCCGGGAATCCCTGGCGGCCATTGTGTCGGTCAAGCTGCCCGAACCCCAGTTTGAGGGGCAGACCAAGTCCAAATTGGGCAACAGCGAGGTCAAGCCCATCGTATATGAGATGGTGAGCGAAAGCCTGTCCACCTTCTTTGAGGAAAATCCGTCGGTGGCCAAGATTATTCTGGAGCGGTGCATCGGGGCGGCCAGAGCCCGGGAGGCGGCCCGCAAGGCCAGGGAATCCACCCGAAGGAAGTCCGCATTGGAGAGCGGATCCATGCCGGGCAAGCTGGCCGATTGTTCCGAGCGTGACCCTGCCAAGTGCGAAATTTTCATGGTAGAGGGCGACAGTGCAGGCGGGTCTGCCAAGGAAGGCAGAGACCGGCATTTTCAGGCGATTTTGCCCCTGCGCGGCAAGATTTTGAATGTGGAAAAGACTAGGCTGGATAAGGCGCTGGATAATCAGGAAATCAAGAACATGATTACCGCCTTCGGCTGCGGCATCGGGGATGAGTTCAATATCGGCAAGCTCCGCTATCACCGCATTGTGTGCATGACGGATGCCGATGTGGACGGCGCGCATATCCGCATATTGATGCTGACCTTCTTCTACCGCTATATGCCCGAGCTCATCAAGCAGGGCTATGTCTATTCGGCCATGCCCCCGCTGTACAAGGTCACCAAGGGCAAAACCGAGCATTATGTTTATGATGACAGTGAATTGCAGAGATATCTCGATGAGATCGGCCGGGATTCCAAGCCGGAGATTCAGCGCTATAAAGGTCTGGGCGAAATGAGCGCAGAGCAGCTGTGGATGACCACCATGAACCCCGAAACCCGTATGATGAAGCGCTTTACGCTGGATGATGCCATGGCGGCGGACGAGATTTTTACCCTGCTGATGGGGGACAAGGTGGAGCCCAGGCGGGAGTTCATCGAGCAGAACGCCAAGATGGTGACCGACCTGGATCTGTAAGGAGAGGCATACATGAGTACAGAAATCAAGGATCAGCTGATTCAGGCCGACCTGCTCAGCGAAATGAAAACCTCCTTCATCGCCTACTCCATGGCGGTGATTATCAACCGTGCCCTGCCTGATGTGCGGGACGGTCTGAAGCCCGTGCATCGCCGGATTATTTATGACATGAACGAGCTGTCCATGACCCCGGACAAGCCCTATAGAAAGAGCGCCCGTTTGGTGGGTGATGTGCTGGGTAAGTTCCATCCCCACGGGGATGCCTCCGTGTATGATGCCATGGTGCGCCTGGCCCAGGGCTTTAATATGCGCTATCCGCTGGTGGATGGTCAGGGCAACTTCGGCTCGGTGGACGGCGACGGCGCGGCGGCCATGCGTTATACCGAGGCCCGCATGAGCAAAATCTGCACCTATATGCTGCAGGACATCGATAAGGACACGGTGGATTTCATGCCCAACTTCGATGAAACCCTCATGCAGCCCACCGTCCTGCCCTCCAGATTCCCCAACCTGCTGGTGAACGGCTCCCAGGGCATTGCGGTGGGTATGGCCACCAATATTCCCCCCCATAACCTGCGGGAGACCATTGACGGCGCTATCTGTCTGATTGATCACCCGGAGGCCTCTCTGGATGATTTGATGGTACATGTCAAGGGGCCCGATTTCCCCACGGGCGGCGTGATTCTGGGGGTTTCGGGCATCCGGGAAGCCTATTATACCGGGCGGGGCAAGGTCATTGTCCGGGCAAAGTCCGAAATCGAGGAAATGTCCGGCTCCCGTCAGCGCATCGTCATCAATCAGATTCCCTATGGCGTGAATAAGGCTAAGCTGATTGAAAAAATCGCCGAATTGGTGCATCTCAAGCAGCTGGAGGGCATCTCGGATATCCGGGATGAGTCCGACCGCAACGGCATGCGCATCGTCATTGAGCTGAAAAAGGATGTGCAGAGCGCCGTTGTGCTGAATTATCTGTATAAGCACACCCAATTGCAGGATACCTTCGGCGTGATTATGCTGGCGCTGGTGGACGGCGAGCCCAAGGTATTGTCCCTTCGGGATATGCTGCATTACTATATCAAGCATCAGGAGGATGTGGTCACCCGCCGCACCCGCTATAATCTGGAAAAGGATAAGGCGCGGGCGCATATATTGGAGGGTCTGCTGAAGGCACTGGACAATATCGATGAGGTGGTGTCCATCATCCGCAGCAGCAAGGATACCCAGTCCGCCAAGGAAGCCTTGATGGCGGCCTTCCTCTTTTCCGAAAAGCAGGCACAGGCCATTCTGGATATGCGCCTTGCCCGGCTGACCAATCTGGAATCGGATAAGCTGCAGGCGGAGTATGACGAAATTGAAAAGGATATTGCCTATCTGAACAGCCTGCTGGAAAATCATGACCTGCTGATGGGGGTCATCAAGGACGAGCTGACCCAGATTAAGGACAAATTCGGGGACGATCGGCGCACGGAGATTTCCCCCATTGAGGGCGAGATTGATGTGGAGGATCTGATCGCTCAGGATGATATGGTGGTCACCCTGACCCACTTTGGCTATGTAAAGCGGCTGAGCAAGTCGGTCTACCGTTCCCAGAAGCGGGGCGGACGGGGCGTGCAGGCCATGACCACCAGGGATGAGGATTACGCCGAAAAGGTGCGGGTCATCAATACCCATTCGGATATCATGTTCTTCACCAATTTGGGACGGGTCTACACCCTCAAGTGCTACCAGATTCCCGAGGCGGGGCGCACGGCCAGGGGCATGGCCATTGTGAACCTGTTGCAGCTGCAGGGCGGCGAAAAGGTCACCAATATGATTGAATTGCCGGCCAATACGGAAGGGCTGTACCTGACCATGGCCACCAAGGGCGGCATCATCAAAAAGACCCCAGCCAGCGAGTTCAGGAATCTGCGCAAGGCCGGTCTCATCGCCATTATCCTTAGGGAGGGGGACGAGCTGGTCAATGTGGATCTGACGGACGGGGAAAAGAAGCTGCTGCTGGGCACCCGGCAGGGTCAGGCCATCCTGTTTGACGAAAACCGTGTCCGTGCCATGGGGCGCAATGCCGCGGGCGTGCGGGCAATCGCCCTGGAGGAGGGCGACTGCGTGATTGATATGGCCGCCGTTGAGGAAGGCTCGATGGTGCTGAATATCACGGAGAACGGCTTTGGCAAGCGGACAGATCCGGAGTCCTACCGGGAGACCGGGCGGGGCGGCAAGGGCGTCAGGGCCATGATGCTGAACGATAAGACGGGCCCGCTGGTTGCTCAATTGACCGTGCAGGCGGATGAGGATCTGCTGCTCATTACCGATACGGGCACGGTGATCCGCACCCCCGTTGATTCCATCCGGATTGCCGGCCGGGCTACCCAGGGCGTCAAGCTCATGAAGCTGCAGGAAAATGCCCGTGTGGTGTCCGTCGCCCGCTCTGAAAAGGAACAGGAGGAGCAGGATGAAAATCCGGAAACCGCCCAAGCGCAAATAGAGGAAACAGTCCAGCCCTCGGATGGGGATGAGCTGTAAGGGTCTTTGACAAAAATCAATCAACCTTCAGGGGAGGATGCCGGAATGGACATCCTCCTTTTTAAGGAACTGCTGATTAAATCAGTTCGTTTTTTTAAAAAAATAGCCCTTCTTAAAGTAAGGTAATTTGGCACAATTTTACCCGCTTAACTGTGATAAAATATGCCTTTTCCGGGAAGGGGTCTGGGGAAACCCGCCTTTTCAGCATGAAAAGGCAGGTTTCCCCAGGAATGAATCAGCGTTTCCTTAAAAAAAGTTATTTTGTGAAAAAAAATGCCCGGCAGGGGGTTTTCTTGACGGGAATTTTATGGTATAATGGATGCGTGTATGGCTAAGTCCATCGGATAGGAGGAAAAAATCCCATGCAATACACCAAGGAAGTTGAAGAAATGGTATGCGTGGCCAAGGGCCCGCATCACGGCCCGGCGCCCATTCCCGAAGAGGGAAAGTGGATTCAGGCTAAGGAGATCAAGGATATCTCCGGTTACACCCACGGCATTGGCTGGTGCGCTCCTCAGCAGGGTGCCTGCAAGCTGAGCCTGAATGTGAAGAACGGCGTCATCGAGGAAGCGCTGGTGGAGACCATCGGCTGCTCCGGCATGACTCATTCCGCCGCAATGGCCTCCGAGATTCTGCCCGGCAAGACCATTCTGGAAGCCCTCAATACTGACCTGGTTTGCGATGCCATCAACACCGCAATGCGGGAATTGTTCCTGCAGATCGTGTACGGCCGCACCCAGTCCGCTTTCTCTGATGATGGTCTGCGCATCGGCGCCGGTCTGGAGGATCTGGGCAAGGGTCTGCGTTCCATGGTGGGCACCATGTACGGCACCAAGGCCAAGGGCACCCGTTATCTGGAAATGACCGAGGGCTATGTGCTCAAGACCGCTCTGGACAAGGACGATCAGGTTTGCGGCTATCAGTATCTGTCCCTGGGCAAGATGATGGATGCCATCAAGAAGGGCATGAGCCCCAACGAAGCCTACGAAAAGAACATCGGCACCTACGGCCGCTTCAAGGCCGAGGACGGTGCGGTCAAGTGGATTGACCCCCGCAAGGAATAAGGAGGAGCGAAGAAAATGGCATTGTTTGAAAATTATGAAGGCCGTATGCCGCAGCTCCAGCCGGTGCTTGACAAGTACGGATTCCAGGATTTTGAGGCTGTCAAGGCCTACAATACCCAAAAGGGTGTGGATGCCTATCACATCGTGGAAAGCACCCAGCCCATCTGCTTTGAGAATGCCAAGTGGGCCTATGAACTGGGCGCCGCTATCGCCATGAAGGAAAATGCCAAGTCCGCAGCCGAGGCCGCCAAGTGGATCGGCGTAGGTCTGCAGGCCTTCTGCATTCCCGGTTCTGTGGCTGACCAGCGTCAGGTGGGTATCGGACATGGCAATCTGGGCGCCATGCTGCTGGATGACGAAACCGAGTGCTTCGCTTTCCTGGCCGGTCATGAGTCCTTTGCTGCTGCCGAGGGTGCCATCAAGATCGCCCTGAACGCCAATAAGGTGCGCAATAAGCCCCTGCGCGTGATTCTGAACGGCCTGGGCAAGGATGCCGCCATGATCATTTCCCGCATCAATGGCTTCACCTATGTGCAGACCAAGTATGACTATCTGGGTCATGATGTCAAGGAAGACCATGCCCTGCAGATCGTCAGCAAGACCGCCTATTCCACCGGCGACCGTGCCAAGGTCAATTGCTATGGTGCGGATGATGTGCGGGAAGGCGTTGCCATCATGTGGCATGAGAATGTGGATGTGTCCATCACCGGTAACTCCACCAACCCCACCCGTTTCCAGCACCCCACTGCCGGCACCTATAAGAAGGAACGCCTGGAAGCGGGCAAGAAGTATTTCTCCGTGGCCTCGGGCGGCGGCACCGGCCGTACCCTGCATCCCGATAATATGGCCGCCGGCCCTGCCTCCTATGGCATGACCGATACCATGGGCCGTATGCATTCGGATGCGCAGTTTGCCGGGTCCTCCTCCGTTCCCGCTCACGTGGAAATGATGGGCTTCCTGGGCATGGGCAATAACCCCATGGTAGGCGCAACCGTGGCTGTGGCCGTGGCCGTCGAAGAAGCAATGAAGAAGTAAATTGCATTTCGGAGGGCTGAATAGCGATATTTGGCCCTCCCTTTATAAATTTTTGTTGCCTGAATGGCAGGCGGAATGCGCCGAATCAACCGGAATCGCCCGTTCTGAACGCAAAACGGGTTTGAACCGAAAAACAGGGATTACGGGAACCGGGAATGCGATTTTCAGGGGTTCCTTCGTATCAAAATGAAAAATCAAAAAGAAGAAACTCACATGAAGAAGCTTATGGCGATTCTGCTGGCGACTCTGCTTGCCGCCTCAGCCCTGCCTGTGTTGGCAGACGAAAACGTATCGGGCAGCGTGTCAGACATTGAAGCCGCGAATGGTCAAATTACATACAAGGACAGCACCAGCACTACACAGACGATTTCGGGAACGGAAGCAAGCTTTGAAGGCAATGTCACATCAACGCAAGAAGGGGTCAGCTCGGTTGCTATCAGCGCCAAGGGAGTAGAATTTGATATTTCCGTTACCGGCGATATTACCGCTGCATATGCCGGCGTTGAAGCATATGCATCCACCGTCACCGTAGAGGGCGCTGTCACGCTGGAAACCACGGGCGGCAAAGCGAAGGCCATCACCTTCACCTTCGACGGCGAAGAAATCACCATCGAAGCCTGAAGACTGACCAAAGCGACCCTTTCACCATCCAGGTGAACGGACAAGCCTGAACAAAAACCCCATGGGATGCCGAAAAGGCATCCCTTTTTTTAGGAATTTGTTTTGCGCAAAACAAAACCGATGAACGCCATCCGGGATAAGAGCGTTCATCGGTATTTTTATAGGTTATTGATGCAGGAAATTACAGGTTCTTGGTGACGATGACATTGGCGCCCTCGCCGTCGCAATCGGGCAGCACGATATCGCCGATCCGGACGGGGCTGGTCAGGTCAATGGCATTGAGCTTCTTCACGATTTCCAGCATTTTATCCTTGGCAACCGCCCGATCAGTCTTGACGGGGCAGCGGGGATACAGACCGCCGGACAGGCGCACGGTGGAGGTAATCACCCGGGTGGGATGGCTGATTTCATTCTTGCCGTACTCCGCGCCTCTGGGGCAGGAATTGCCGGTCACGGCAAAGCCGTTTTCTTCGTCCACCTTGAGGCGGCAGCCCCGGGGACATACGATGCATACCAGTTCCTTCATTGCATTACGCCTCCCTTGCGCTGATGATGATGTCACGGCCGTTTGCTTTGTCAATGACCGCCTTGGGCAGCAGGATATGCTCCATTTCGCCGGGCGCCATATGATCCCGCTTGAGGGTCTGAAGCACGGTGCCGTCGCAGGATACCTCAATCACGCTGTCCTTGAACACCCGGCGCACCCGGAAGAACACGTCGGCTACCTTGCTGATGCGGTTGGCCCGGATCTTCATAGGCACGGTATAGCCCACGTCACTGCCGTTCTTTACCGGGGTGACCGGGTCATCCGCCGGGGGATTGAGCACATAATCGGCCGCCGCCGCACCGGCGCGCTCGCTTTCGGCGGACACATAGTCCACCAAATCATGCACATGCACCACGTTGCCGCAGGCGAAAATGCCGGGCACGGAGGTTTCCATGTTTTCGTAAACCACTGCGCCGTTGGTCCGGGGATCCATTTCGATGCCCGCACCCCGGGTCAGCTCGTTTTCGGGAATCAGACCGACGGACAAAAGCACGGTATCGCAGTCGAATTCCATTTCGGTGCCGGGGATGGGATTGCGGTCAGCACCCACTTCCATAACGGTAACATGGCTGACACGGCCGTCCTTGGCCACGATATCCGTGATGGTGTGGCTGAGGTACAGCGGAATATCCCAATCCTGCAGGCACTGCACGATATTGCGCATCAGACCGCCCGAATAGGGCATGACCTCTACGCAGGCCAGCACCTTGGCGCCCTCCAGGGTCATGCGGCGTGCCATGATCAGCCCGATATCGCCGCTGCCCAGGATGATGACCCGCTTGCCCACCATATAGCCTTCCATATTCAGGTAACGCTGGGCTGCACCGGCGGTAAACACACCGGCAGGCCGGTCACCGGGAATGGCGATGGCGCCTCTGGTGCGCTCTCTGCAGCCCATGGCCAGCACGATGGACTTGGCTTCCAGCACCCGGTAGCCGTCCTTCTCGCTGATGACATGCACCTGATGCTCCTTATTGATTTCCAGCACCATGGCATCGCACAGCACCTCTACATCGGTGCTTTCCAGCATTTTGATGAACCGGGAGGCGTATTCGGGGCCGGTCAGCTCCTCCTTGAAGCGATGCAGACCAAAGCCGTTATGGATGCACTGGTTGAGGATGCCGCCCAGTTCCTTGTCCCGTTCCACGATCAGAATCTTTTTCAGACCCTTTTGCCATGCGCTATGAGCTGCTGCCAGTCCCGCAGGGCCGCCGCCCACCACGATCAGATCATACATCTCAGTCCGCCTCCTTTTTGGTTTCGCTCATCAGGATATGGCTGCCTGCGCCGTCCTGCAGCATATCCAGCGGTTGGATGCCCAGCTCTCTGCGGAGGATTTCCACCACACGGGGGCCGCAGAAGCCGCCCTGGCATCTGCCCATGCCGCTGCCCGCCCGGCGCTTGATGCCGTCCACGGAGCAGGGGGTGATGGGGGAGTGAATGGCGTCCACAATCTCGCCCTCGGTGATGGTTTCGCAGCGGCAGATTACCCGGCCGTACAGCGGATTTTCCTGAATAACGGCCTGACGACCCTTTTCATCCAGCTTGCGGAAACGAATCTTCTTGCGGGTGGTAACGGGATTGTCCTTCAGGGGGGCATCAAAGCCGCAGGTTTTCAGCAGCTCGACAGCCTTCAGACCGATGGCGGGGGCGGAGGACAGACCCGGGCTCTTGATTCCGGCCAGGTCAATGAAATTCTCAGCAGCCACGGAGATCTGGAATTCATCATGATCGGTATTGGAGCGGATGCCGCTGAAATTGCGGATGGAATTGCGGTAGGTCAGGGAGGGCATGGTCTTGGCGGCCTTTTGCCGGACAAAAGCCATACCGGCGGCCGTATTATTGGGACGCTCGGGCTCGTCAACCGCCTCGGCGTTGGGCCCCACAATCAGGTTGCCGCCCGTGGTGGGGGCAACCAGCACGCCCTTGCCGTCCTTGTTGGGGCACTGGAACAGCACATGATGGGCTCTTTCGCCCTCACACTTATCCAGCAGATAATATTCGCCCCGGTTGGGCAGCATGGTGAAGGTTTTTTCGGCCACCATTTCGTGAACCGTGCCGCTGCCCACACCGGCTGCATTGATGATATACTTGGCCTCGAAGTCCCCTGCGGCGGTATGAATGAGGTACAGTCCGTCCTTCTTGTCGATGCCGGTCACCTTGGCATTGAGCTTCAGATCAGCCCCGTTCACCACAGCCGTTTCGGCCATCGCCAGGCAGTAATCCCAGGGGTTGATGATGCCGGCAGAGGGGGCATACAGCGCGCCCTTTACCTCATCCGAAACCAGGGGTTCCATGGCCTTGACCTCGTCATGGTTCAGCACCTGAACGCCGGGCACGCCGTTTTGCACGCCCCGGTCATAGAGCATCCTGACGGTTTCCATTTCCTCGTCGGAGAAGGCAAGCACCAAAGAGCCGATCCGCTCAAAGGGAACGCTCAGGTCAGCGCACAGCTTTTCAGCCATGGCATTGCCCTTCACATTCAGCTCGGCCATGAGCGTGCCGGGCTTGGGGTCGTATCCGGCGTGGATAATGGCGCTGTTGGCACGGGTTGCACCCATGGCCACGTCATTTTCCTTTTCCAGAACGAGCAAACGCATGTCGTATTTGCTCAGTTCAAAGGCCGCTGCGGCACCGATTACACCGCAGCCGATGATCGCGACATCATACATAGTGGCAGGTCCCTCTTTCCTTAATTGATTTTGTGACAAATTATTTCATGGCAGCCTTGGTAAAACCGGAGAGCATGTGCTTCTGGAACACAGCGAACACAACGAACACGGGCAGAATGGACAGGAGCAAGCCGGCCATAATCTGGTGATAGTTGTTGACTGTTTCATGGCCGAAGGTGCTCTTGAGGCGCTGAACGCCGATGGTCAGCACATACATCATTTCATCCTTGACGATGATCTTGGGCCAGAAATAGCTGTTCCAGCCGCCCATAAAGGCGGTCAAACCGACGGTGATGACCGTGGGCTTGCACATGGGTACCATGATGCGGAAGATGATGCCCATTTTGTTCATGCCGTCCACCTGGGCAGCCTCCAGATAGCTGTTATCCAGGGACATAAAGGACTGGCGCAGCAGGAAAATGGTGTAGCTGGACACGCAGGAGGCAATCCAGATGCCCAGATAGCTGGACATCAGCCCCGCCCTGGCGATGATGATATACAGGGGCACAAAGGTCACCTGCAGGGGAATCATCATGGCGCCCAGCACCACAATAAACAGGAAATGCTTGCCATAAAAGCGCCCCTTGGAGAAGGCATAGGCCGCCATAATGCCCAGCCCCAGCTCGCTGACCATCTGCATGGCAGTGACAATCAGCGTGTTGAAGAAGTAGCGCAGCATGGGTACCTTGGTCATGGCATAGCTGAAGTTCTGGAACTGGGGCACGGCGGGCCAGAAAACGATCTGGGCGCTCATGGCCTCATCCTCCGTCTTGAGGGCGGTGGACACCAGCCAGAAGATGGGGAAAATCATAATCAGCGTAAACAAAGCGGCAAACAGCGTCTGGAATGCCAGCTTGATTTGCTTGGACGCCTTGGGGGAAATCAGAGAACCGGGCATCTTATTATTATTCGTCGTCTCCATCGTTTTTTCCTCCTTTCTCAGGCCTCGTAATGAACATTTTTATTTGTGATGCGGAAGGTGGAAATGGTTACTACCAGCAAAATCACAAAGAACAGCAGCGACACCACGCTGGAGCGATCCAGACGGTTATCCGAATAGGCCAGGCGGTAAATGTAGTACACCATCACCTCGGTCTGGTTACGGGGACCGCCGCTTGTCATGACATCAACCGACTGGAAGACCTTCATGGAGCTGATAAAGGTGGTGACGAACAGGAACAGGGTGGTGGGGGAAAGCAGGGGCAGGGTGATATAGCGGAACTGCTGAATGCCTGTTGCGCCGTCCAGGGAGGAGGCCTCGTAGTAATCCTTGGAAATCCCCAGAATGGCGCTCAGATAAATCATCATGCAGTAGCCGATGCCGTGCCAGCCGGTCAAAAGCAAAATGGAGGCCAATGCGGTGGAATCGCTGGTCAGCCAGGCAATATGCTCGGTCACGCCCACCGATTCCAGCATCTTATTCAGCACGCCGTAGTCAGTGTCCAGAATCCACATGAAAATGATACCGCAGGAGCTCATGGCGATGTAGCGGGGCATGAAAACCAGTGCGCGCATGACCGAGAAGGGCTTGGACAGATGGTTGAACAGATGAGCCAGAATCAGTCCGCCGCCCAGGTCAATCAGGATGTTGAAAAATGTGTAACGCAGCGTGACCCACAGGGAGTTCCCCAGATACTTGAGGGAGGTATTGCTGGTGAACAGCCAGATCCAGTTTTTGAACCCCACATAGTCGTAGGTCGTTTTGGTCAGCCTCCAGTCGGTAAAGCTGATATTAACCAGCTGAGCCACCGGATAATAGGTGGTCAAAAGCAAAAGCAGCACAGCGGGCAGCGCCAGCAAAAAATCCGTCCAGCTGTTGCTGGGGTTTTTGATTGCCACCTGCCGGCCGCGTATGACCATTGTGGAATACTTTTTACCCATTTTTCAGCACCCCTTTTAATAATGCGGGGGACGGGATGAACCGCCCCCCGCAGGAATTCAATTACATATCAGCCAGTGTATCGTCGATTTCGTCGCACATCTGCTGCCAGCCCTCTTCGGGATCCATGTTGTTGTTCATGATCTGGCTCATGTAGTTTTCGTAGATGTCGCCGCAGGTGTCAAACAGGGAATGCTTGGTCTTGGCCACGTAGCTGTTCAGATCCAGGGTTTCCACAGCGGGCAGAGCCTCGAGCAGTCCGGCATAGGCTTCCGCATAGGCGGGGTCGGTGGAGGCAGACTTGCGGGTTACATAGTAGGAAGAGGTGGTGGCCCAGGCAATCTGCTGAGTGGGATTGGTCAGGTAGCAGATCAGCTTGAAGGCAGCGTTCTTCTGGCTCTGGGTGGTGCTGTCGGAGTTGGGGATGATCAGGGTCGCACCGGCTACATACTGCACATTGGTGCCGGCAGAGCCGTACAGCTGGTTGCCGATGCCCACTTCGAAGCCGATGCCGTCTTCGCAGTTCTTGCCCGATTCGGCGGTCGCCTTATAGTTGGCATAGCTGGAGGAGGTGGCCAGGATGCAGGCACAGGCCTTGGAGGTGAAGTCGGGCAGCAGGGTCTTGGAGGAGGATTCGCTGATCCACTTGACCCAGCCGTTGTCCACCCAATTGCGGATCTTCTTGATCAGAGCCAGGGCCTTTTCGTCCCGCAGGCCGGTGGTGTTGGATTCCACATCAATCAGGAAGCAGCCTTCGTTGGTGAACATGGGATAGGAATAAGCGTTGTCATCCGCCCAGATTTCCAGAGCGGGCTTGCCGGTGTATTCATACACCTTCTGCAGGAATTCGTCCATTTCTTCCATCTTGGTGGGGAAGGAAATGCCCATTTCATCCAGCAGGGTCTTGTTGTAGAAATACACCTGACCGGACTGGCCGAAGGGCAGGGCAGCCTGATAGCCGCCGTTCTGCATCATATCCACCATGCCGTCATAGAAATCGTCCACGTTGATTTCATCGGCAAAGGCTTCGATGTAGGGGGTCAGGTCAACCACCACTTCATCCTCGGTGAAGCTGGTCAGACGGGGCACGTTGATAACGGTCAGAGCGGGCACGCCCACGCCGGCAATGCGGGCAGCGTTCAGTTCGGTGAACACGCCGTTGTAGCCGCCGGTGATGTACTGCATGTTAACCTTGATGCCGGTCTCGGCGGTGAAGGCAGCGACCTGGGCGGTCAGCAGCTCTTCATTGGTGCCGTTGAAGGTGTGCCAGAAGAGGATTTCTTCGCCTTCGTTGATGGTGGTGTCCAGTTCAGCGAATGCGGTGCAGGACACGAGCAGCATGACTGCCATGAGCAGAGCGAGAATTTTCTTCATAGTGTCTTCTCCTTTTTTATTTACGCCCATCGGGCGCATTATACGATTTGTGCCGCGCAAAGCGAAGCGGGCTATGTTCATTATAAGACCGTTACGCCCTATTGTCAAGCCTTTCTATTGGAAAAAAATAAATTTTTTTAATAAAAAAAGCTTTTAATTTATTAAAATTTTAATAAAAACAGTTGCATTTTTGAGAGAAAGCGTGTATAATGGGGATATCAGGCAGGAAAGGAGGGAAGGCATGGCGGGAAAGAGACCCTGTTTGAGGCAGGTAGCACAGCAGGCGGGGGTATCGGTGTCTGCTGCCTCCATGATTCTTTCGGGCAGGACGGGGGTCAGCTTTTCGGATGGCACCGTGTCTCGTGTCCGGCAGGCGGCGGAGGAGCTGAATTACCGCTCGCCCAAGCAAAATACGCTGTTTGAGCGGCCGACTGTCATCATTTTTCTGACCATTGTAACGGGCAGCTATTACACCTTTATTGCCCAGGCGGTCACGCAGAAGGCCAACACCATGGGGTATGATACCATCATTTTGGAGACCCATCATTCGGCCGAGCGGGAAAAGCGGCTTTTGCGCATGGCACAGCGCAGCGGGGCCAGCGGCATCTTGTTTGCCGCAGCACCCATCAATAAAAAGGAAGCCCAGGCTGTGGGACAGAAGATTCCCACGGTCATTATCCAGAGCTCTCCCGATACCTACGGGCTGGACACCGTGACCAACGATGACACCCGGGTAGGTCAATTGGCCGCCGAGCATATGCTTTCCCTGGGACACCGGCATGTGGCCTTTGTGGGCACGGACAGAAGCTGGCAAAAGGCCAATGACCCGGCCTGCATGAATGCGGTGCAGGAGGCGTTTTCCAGGGTAGAGGATGCCCATTTGTCCGTCTATACGGCCCCCGGCCCGGATACGCTGGTGCCCGGAAGCTTTCACGAAACAAGAACCCTGGCTGCGGGGCTTGCCAGGGAGGCACTGAAGGATCCCCAATTGACCGGGTTCATCTGCGGAACGGACTACACGGCCTACGGGGTGATGGATACCCTGGCGCAGATGGGCAAGCGGGTGCCTGAGGATTACAGCGTTTGCGGGTGCAACAACCTGTTTTCCTCCGATCTGGCGGGGGTTTCCCTGACAACGGTCAACCGGCATCCCATTCATCTGGGCTATTCGGCGTTTGATTTGCTGTATAAGAAAATGACCAGCCCCGCCGGGGAAAATGTTCCGGCTGTCACCCATATTGAATATTTGAGCGAGCTGATTGTACGCGGTACCACCGCTGCACCACGGAATGATCCGACTGAACAAAAGGAAAGGTGAAACACGATGGCAGACATGAATTGCGACAAGGCTGTAATGCAGGAAACCCTGAGGACAAAGAAGCTGTATCTGCTGGATATGGACGGGACGCTGTATCTGGACAATGACCTGTTCCCCCATTGCCTGGATTTCCTGAATACGGTGCGGAAAAACGGGGGAAACTACCTGTATATTACCAATAATTCCTCCAAATCGGTGGATAAGTATGTGGAAAAAATGAACCGCATCGGCGTGCCGGCCACGGCGGAGGATTTCTTTACCTCCACGGATGCCGCCTGCGTGTTTTTGCGGGAAAACTGGCATGGGAAGAAAATCTATGCCCTGGGAACGAAGAGCTTCAGGGATCAGCTGATTCATGCGGGCTTTCCCATCACCGATACGCTGGAGGATGACATTGACTGTCTGCTGATGGGCTATGATACCGAGCTGAATTACCGCAAGCTGGAGGATGCCTGTATCCTGCTGGGGCGGGGGGTGGAGTATTATGCCACCAACCCGGACTGGGTCTGCCCCACGGCCTATGGCTATGCGCCGGACTGCGGCTCTTTTGCCGAAATGCTCCATCGTGCCACCGGCCGCCGCCCCTATTTCATCGGCAAGCCCCGCCCGGATATGGCGCTTTTGGCGATCCAGAAGGCCGGGATGAAGCCGGAGGATGCCGTGCTGATCGGCGACCGGATCTATACGGACATTGCCTGCGGGGTTAATGCGGGCATCACCACGATCCTGGTGTTCAGCGGAGAAACCACCAGGCAGGATCTGGAAGAGAGCGAGGTCAAGCCCACCTTTGCCTGTCAGGATATTGCCGTGGTTTATGACATGATTAAGTAAGAAACGGATGGCCGGCTCTTTCCGGATTGCATGCAGGGAAAGAGCCGGTTTTGCCTTTATGCAAATCGAGCCCGGAAAAATTTCAAAAAAGGTATTGACAGGTGCTTTGAGATGTGGTATAGTATACATGCTGTTTGACAGCCCTGCTCCGTTGGCCCAGTCGGTTAGAGCACCGTGTTCACATCGCGGGGGTCGCTGGTTCGAGTCCAGCACGGAGCACCATGAAGCCGGATGCTGTCCGGCTTTTTTCTATGCTCATTTTTGGGATTTCAAAAAAGCGCCCGTCATCTGAACGGGCGCTGCATAGATTTGTGCATATCAGGAAAGCTGGGGGACATCCACCGGGACGCCCGCTTCGCTGCACAAAAAGGCAAACAAATCGGCCAGCTTTTTTTGCATCTGCATTTGGGAGAGCAGGTAAGCGGAGGCATCCGGCATGGCGAACAGCAGCCCGGACATTTGCTGAAACCGGGTCATTTCCTCCTCATCCGCCTGCTTGCCCGTCAGGGCGAACATCTGCAATTTGGTTTGCAGTCTGCCGTATTCCCTGAGCAGGGCGGCCGTTGTTTCGTTTTCGAAGGCATCATTCTTGCATTGCTGAAAATATTTGTATTCATCGCTTTCCCGGATGGTGTCCGCCAATTGGCGCAGGGCTTCCTTTTCGGTCATGATCTTTTTCCTCACTTTCTTGCCAGACGCTTGAATTTTCCGGGCAGATCCTCCCGGCGGATGGCACCCAGGAAAACGGCGGCGACAAAGTATACCACAATGGCGGTGAAAATCACCATGCACAGCCTGGGCAGGGAGGAGGAGAGCTTTTCCTGTCCCAGCAGGGTCAGCATCAGGAAAACGCTTCCGGCCATGATGGCCGTTGCCGCCCCGGGCAGCAGCACCAGATCCTTCAGGCTCAGCTTCATTTTTGCGTGCTTGCACACGTAAATCAGATTGGGCACGGCGGACACGGTGTAGCACAGCAGGGAGGCAAAGGGCGCGCCGTGGATGTTGACAGAGGGGATGCGCACCAGCGTATAATTGAGCGCCACCTTGCACAGCACGCCAATCAGCAGCGTCCACATGGGGATGGATTGCCTGCGCATGCCCTGCAGAATGCCGCTGGATGCCTGTACCATGGTAAACAGCCAGATGGTCAGGGCGGAAACGGACAGCAATTCGCCCCCCAGATGAATCAGTTCGGCCGAGTACTTGCCCCCGCCGTACAGCACGGACAAAATAGGCTCGGCCAGCATGCTCATGCCCACGCTGCAGGGCAGGCCAATCAGGGAGGCCAGCTTCAGTCCCGTTGCGCTTTCCCTGCGGATATAGTCAAAATCCTGCCGGGCAAAGCCGCTTGACACCGAGGGCACCAGGTTGATGCTCATGGCCATGGCAATGCCGGTGGGCACGTTGATCATGGTCAGCACCAGAGCCGAATAGACACCATAGTACCGCAGTGCCTCGCCCTCGGCCATGTATTTGTCCATGATATTGACCAGCATAAAGGAATCGATGGTACCCGCCAGCGGAACGATGCACGCCCCGATGGTGATGGGAACGGCCACCAGCACCACATGCCAGCACAGATATCGGTAGGACATGGCGGGACGGCTTTCGTCCTGAGGAATGGCATTATAGGTTTTGCGGCTCAGCAGAAAACGGATCGCCATATAGACCAGGGCGAGGGCCTCGGCAACCGATGTACCCATCAGCGCACCGGCGGCTCCCAGGGCGGCCTGCTCGATGGCCGTTTGTCCCTTGGCATAAAATAAATTGGCCATGGGCAGCGCAATGAAGACCTTGCCCACCTGTTCAATCAACTGGGATACGGCGGTGGGCGCCATTTCCCGCCTGCCCTGCATGATGCCCCGGAAGGCGCTCATGACGCAGACCAGCAGCAGGGAGGGCGCAATGCACAAAAAGCCCGTTTGCGCCTGGGGCGAGCCGGTGGCTGAGGCGAAGGAGCCGGAGAAAATGGCCAGAATGGCACTGGTTACAATCCCCAGCCCGGTGAGAATCATCAAAGATGCCCGAAAAACTCTTCGGGCATTGCGGGGATCATTTTGCGCCAGACAGGAGGAAACCATCCGGGAAATGGCCACCGGAACGCCGGCGGATGAGATGGTCAACAGCAGATTATAGGAAGGAAAAACCAGCTGGTATATGCCGATGCCGTCCGCACCGATATCCTGAGCCAGCGGAATGCGGTATAAAACCCCTACCAGCTTGCAGATAATGCCCGCAAGCCCCAGCAGGGAAATGCCGCCGATCAGGTTTTTCTGTTTCTGGGACATATAAAAAGCCTTTCATTCCGTTCTGTAGCAAATTTCGGTTTTAACGCAACGCCGCCCAATCAGGCAGCCGGATGATTTTCCCGGTTGTACCTGACTGTGCGGTGTTTTATCTCCTGCGTTTTTCAGCTCAATTCGAACATGCCGGTATAAAGCTGGTAATAGCGCCCCTTTTGGGCGATCAGGGAATCGTGGTTGCCCCGCTCGATGATGCGGCCGTTTTCCAGCACCATAATGGCCTGGGAATTGCGCACGGTGGACAGGCGGTGGGCGATCACGAAGACCGTGCGCCCCTTCATCAGGGCATCCATGCCCCGCTCGATGAGCAGCTCGGTGCGGGTATCGATGGAGGAGGTGGCCTCATCCAGAATCAGTACGGGGGGATCGGCGACCGCGGCCCGGGCGATGGCCAGCAATTGCCGCTGTCCCTGGGAGAGGTTTGCGCCGTCCCCGGTCAGCATGGTATCGTAGCCATCGGGCAGGTGGCTGATAAAGAAATCGGCATTGGCGATCTTAGCCGCCCGGTAGATTTCCTCGTCCGTGGCATCCAGCTTGCCGTAGCGGATGTTATCCCGCACAGTGCCCGTGAACAGGTGGGTATCCTGCAAAACCATGGCCAGCGATCTGCGCAAATCATCCTTGCGGATTTTCTCGATATTGATGCCGTCATACCGGATTTTGCCGCCCTGAATGTCATAAAAGCGGTTAATCAGGTTGGTAATGGTGGTTTTGCCTGCGCCGGTAGAGCCCACAAAGGCGATCTTTTCGCCCGGCCTGGCGTACAGCGAAATATCATGCAGAACGGTCTTTTCGGGCACATAGCCGAAGGTGACATTTTCAAACACCACATCGCCCTTCAGCTCGGTATAGGTGACCGTGCCGTCGGCCGAATGGGGATGCTTCCAGGCCCACAGCCCGGTGCGTTCCTCGGTTTCGGTGATGTTGCCCTGGGCATCCTTTTTTGCATTGACCAGGCGCACATAGCCCTCATCCACCTCAACCGGCTCATCCAGCAGCTCGAAAATGCGCTCAGCACCGGCCAGAGCCAGCATCACGGTATTGAACTGCTGGGCAAGATTGGAAATAGGCTGGGAGAAGGACTTGGTGAAGGTCAAGAAGGAGACCAGCACGCCCACATCGGTGTTGCCTTTGATAATCAGCACGGCGCCCACCAGGGCGGTGATCACATAATAGCAATGCCCCAGGTTATTCATGATGGGACCCATAAGTCCGGCCAGGGTATTGGCCCGGGTGCCGGCCACACGCACCTGTTCGTTGCGCTTGTCAAAGTCCTGCTTGGCGATGTCCTCATGGCAGAAAACCTGAACGACCCGCTGACCTTCGATGGTTTCTTCGATATAGCCGTTCAGCCCGCCGATGGCCTTTTGCTGAGCCATGAAGCTGGTGCCCGAGAGCTTGCCGACCTTGGCGGTGATAATCAGCATCAGGGGAATCATGACCAGCACAAGCAGCGTCAGCCACAGGCTCAGCTTGAACATGAACACCAGGCACATGATGACCGAGCACAGGGAGGACACCAGTTGGGGGAAGGTCTGGGACAGAAATTCCCGCAAGGTATCCGTATCGTTGGTGTACCGGGACATGATTTCGCCGTGGGTGCGTGCATCAAAGTAGCGGATGGGCAAATCCTCCATGTGGAGGAACATCTGCTTGCGCACGATATTCAGCGTGCCGGTGGATACAATCATCATCAGCTGATTGTAGAAAAAGGTGGATAATGCGCCTGCCACATACATGCACAGCATCAGGGTCAGGAAATGGAAAAAGGGCGCAAAATCGGGATCGGCCTGCCCGACCAGAGGCTCGATGTAGGTGTTAACAACATCCTTGAGCAGGTAAGTGCCCACGGTGGAGGCGGCGGTGGACAGGATAATCAGCAGGGTGACAATCAGCAGCTTGCCCTTGTTGGGCTTCAAATAGCCAATCAACCGAATCAGGGTGGATTTGGCATTCTTGGGCTTGGCTATGCCCTTAGGTCCTCTTGGCGGCATATTACGCAACCCCCTTTTGCTGGGATTCATAGACTTCCCGGTAGATTTCGCTGCGCTGCAGCAGTTCCTCATGGGTGCCCACATCCGAAATCTGCCCGTCATTGAGCACGATGATGCGGTCGGCATCCATCACCGAGGTGATGCGCTGGGCAATGATAATCTTGGTGGTTTCGGGCATGGTATTTTTCAGCGCTGCCCGGATGCTGGCATCCGTTGCGGTATCCACGGCGCTGGTGGCATCATCCAGCACCATGATTTTGGGCTTTTTGAGCAGGGCTCTGGCAATGCACAGGCGCTGCTTTTGTCCGCCCGATACATTGACGCCGCCCTGTCCCAAATCCATATCATAGCCTCCGGGGAGGGAGGTGACGAACCCGTCTGCGCTGGCTGTTTTGCAGGCGGCAATGATTTCTTCGTCCGTGGCATTTTGGTCGCCCCAGCGCAGGTTATCCTTGATGGAGCCTGAGAACAGCACGTTCTTTTGCAGCACCATGGCCACCTGATCCCGCAGGGCGTGGATATCATAGGAGCGGATGTCCTTGCCGCCGATCTTCAGCTCACCGCAGGTCAGGTCATACAGCCGGGGCAAAAGGGAAACAAGCGTTGTCTTGGCCGAGCCCGTTCCGCCGATCAGGCCGATGGTTTCGCCTGATTTGATGTGCAGATTGATGTTTTGCAGCACCAGATTATTCTGATCCCCCTGATAGGAGAAGCCTGCATTGATGAACTCGATTTCGCCGCTGGGCACGGTCATCTCGGCATTTTCCGGGTTTGCGATGTCAGGCTGCTCTTCCAGCACCTCGCAGATGCGGCTGATGGAGGCACGGCTCATGACAATGCCCAGGAACAGGAAGGACAGCATCATCAGGGAGGACAAAATGGTGGTAATGTAGGTAATCAGGGAGACCAGCTGACCCAAGCCCAGGGTGCCCGCCACCACCTGCTTGCCGCCGAACCACAGCACGGCAACGATGGAGGAATACATGACCACCTGCATCAGCGGACTGTTGAACAGCACAATGCGCTCTGCCTTTTGCTGGGAGGATGTCACATCATCCGCCGCAGCGCCGAATTTCTTCTTTTCAAAATCGCTGCGCACAAAGGCCTTGACTACCCGGATGGCGATCAGGTTTTCCTGAATGGAGGCATTCAGGCTGTCGTACTTTTCCATCATAATGCGGAACTTGGGATAGGCGCTTTTCATAATCAGCGCAATGCCCAGGGCCAGCACAGGCAGCGCCACCAGCAGCACAACACATACGGAGGGGCTGATGGTTACGGCCATGACGATGGCCATAATGAACATAACGGGGGAGCGGAAGCCCATCCGCACCAGCATGGTGACCACATTCTGGGTCTGGTTTACATCCGTGGTCAGGCGGGTGATGAGGGAGGCGGTGGAAAACTTGTCGATGTTCTTGAAGGAAAAGGTCTGTACCTTGGAGAAGATGGCTTCTCTCAGGTTCTTGGCAAAGCCCATGCCCCCCACACTGGACAGGCGGGAGCCGGCCATGCCAAAGCCCATGGACACAATGGCCATGAGAACCATCAGCAATCCGTAGCGGATGACCTCGGCCACGCTGCCGGATACCTTACAATTGGGGATGGCAGTGTCAATCAATGTGGCGATGACCTGAGGAATCAGCATTTCCATGGTGACCTCACCGATCATGACCACAGGGCAGAGAAGGAGCGGGGCTTTGTACTTGCCCGCATACTTAAGGAGATTTCTGAATTTCACTGGGTTTACCTCCTGCAAAAGCGCTTCATAGTAACCTGAGAATTATAACACAATTTCCTTCTTTTTAGAATGGGTAAAGAAGGGCAGAAAAATGTCATGGAGAAGACCTAAGGAAACGATGATTAATTCCTGGGGAAACCGGCCTTTTCATGCTGAAAAGGCGGGTTTCCCCAGACCCCTTCCCGGAAAAGGCATAATTTTAAATTATTGAAGACGGAGAAGCTACTGGTCACAAAAGTTACTTGAGGAAAAAGGAGTTTCCACAGACCCTATGCCAGCGAGGCTCCCGTACCGGCGGGGCTCCCGCCCTTGAAAAGGCATATTTTATCACAGTTAAGAGGCTAAAATTGTGCCAAATTACCTTATTCTTAAGAAGGACTATTTTTAAGAAAATCCGAACTGATTGAATCAGCAGTTCCACAAAACTGCCCGGAGGAGCATAAACATGCTTTTCCGGGCGATTGCTTTTATTTGCGGGTGATTTTGCTTTTTTTGATGCGGGACAGGCAGAAATAGAGGGCGCCTGCGGCAATCAGCAGACCGCTGAGGAGCTGGGATACCCGGATATTGCCCCACCAGAGGCTGTCCGAGCGCATGCCCTCAATGAACAGCCGCCCCAGTCCATACAGCATGAAATACAGCGGGAAACCATCCCCCCTGCGCCATTTTTTGCGGGTAAACCAAAGCACCGCAAACACGCACAAATCCCACATGGATTCATAAAAGAAGGTTGCCTGATACCATATTCCGTTTACCTGCACCCCGTAGGGGAAAAACTGCAGGGCAGCATCCGTTATGGCGGCGCCATAGGCTTCTCCGTTGAAGAAATTGCCCCACCGCCCGATGGCCTGAGCCAGAGGTAAAACGGGTGCAACCAAATCGCACAGGGAGGCAAAGGGAAGTTTTTTCCGTTTGGCCAGCAAAAATCCGCCGAGAATGCCCCCGATAATGCCGCCGTAAATGGCCAGCCCCCCCTCCCAGATATACAGGACGGACAGGGGATTTGCCCGATATTGCTCCCAGGAAAAGGCGCAGTAATAAAGCCTTGCGCCGATAATGCCAAGGGGCAGGCACCACAGGGCAATGTCAAAGGCAGTATCCTTGGGCAGGCCAAGCCGGGCTTCATTCCGGGCACACAGGAGAACCGCAATGAGGATTCCCAGGGCAATCAGCAGCCCATAGACCGATATTACTCCAAACAGCCGCATGGATGTTACTTGTTTTCCTCGTAGGCTTTCTGAAGCTGACCCAGCAGGGAGGTAATCTGAATGTGCTGGGGGCATACGCTTTCGCACTTTTTGCACTGCACGCAGCGGGAAGCGTCCTGTTCCTTTTTGATTTTTCCTTCGTAGCCCCAGACGAAATCCTTCATATTATCCAGCATATACGCTTCGTTATAATCGGAGAACAGGGCGGGGATTTTGACCCCCATGGGGCAGGGCTGGCAGTATTCACAGCCGGTGCAGGGGATGGGAATGCGCTTTTTGTATTCGCTGCGCAGCAAATCGGTGAAGGCCAAATCCTCTTCGGTCAGCCCGCCCGGGATCACATCGGCCTGAGAGAAGATGCGCAGATTATCCTGCACCTGATCCATATTGGACATGCCGGACAAAATCACCTTGACCTCCGGACGGTTGGCCACATAGCGCAGCGCCCATTCCACGGGAGACCAGCCATGGGGATTATCCTCAATCAGCTTGCGAATCTGGGCAGGGGGGTTGGCCAGCGCGCCGCCCCGCAGGGGCTCCATCACCACAACGCCCGTGCCGATTCTGCCGGCCTCGATCACGCCGTCAATGGTGGCCTGGTCAAACAGATCCAGATAATTGAACTGCACCTGTGCCAGCTCAAAATCGTAATCATGCAGAATTTTCAGGAAGGTTTCCTTGTCATCATGGAAGGAAAAGCCGGTGTGCTTGATGCGCCCGTCCCGAAGAGCCCGGCGGTAAAAGTCCTTGAAATTCAGGGCGGTCAGCTTTTCGTAAACATCCTTGTTCATGGCGTGCAGGATATAGAAATCCACATAGGGCAAATCCAGCCGTTTGAGCTGGGTATCCAGCACCTTGTCCAAATCGCCCGGCTCATTTACATTCCAGGGGGGCAGCTTGGTGGTCAGGGTGACCTTTTCCCGATAGCCGTTTTTGAGAGCCTCGCCCACCAGCACCTCGCTGTCGCCCCGGTGATAGCCAAAGGCGGTATCCACATAGTTGATACCCGAATCAATGCCATATCGGATCATCGAAATGGCCTTTTCCCGGTCAATGACATTTTCCTCTCCCTGCTTGATGGTGGGCAGCCGCATACAGCCAAAGCCCAGGCGGGATACATCCTTGTTCAGGCACTCATAGGGTACATACTGCATTTGAAAGCCTCCTTCACTGGTAAAAAATTAGTTAAGAAACCGCTGATTTAATCGGTTTAGTCTTTTCTTGAAAAATAATTACTCCCAGGGAGAGTCATTTGGCATAATTTTATATCTTTAAAAGATAAAAATATGCCTTTTCAAGGAAGGGGTCTGGGGAAAACCTATGCGTGTCAGGCACTGACCTTTTCGGCACGAAAAGCGTGGTTTCCCCAGGAATTAATCAGCGTTTCCTCAGAAATCAAAATCGAATTCGTCGCCCTCGTCCTCATCGTCCTCGGCCACCACAAAGCCGCCGTAGAGGAAGTTATAGAGGGCTTCCCGGTTGGCCACAAAGTCAATCTGCTGGCAGGAGCCGTTTGCATAGGTGATGCCCTCGTAGGTGCCCTTGATGGGAATGCGCATTTGCTCGATCTCCCACTGCCTGGCGGTGTAGGCCAAATCAACCGCCTCCAGCATATCCATGGTGGACATATCGGTGAGCAGGGTGTTTTCCACCACCGTATCCAGCAATTCCAGTGCCTGGTCATAGGACACATCGGACAGGGATTTGGCGATATTGGTCAGCACGCTGCGGGCACGGGAGGTGCGCCTGAAATCGTTGGCCTCCCCGTTCACCACGGTGGAGGAGCGGATGCGCATGTAGATGACGGCGGCATAGCCGGTGAAATGGTAGGTTCCCGCCCCCGAAAGCACAGGCTCTGTCCAGCTGGACTTGTAGGCATCCTTGGACTTGAGCCGGGTGGCCTCGCCCGCCGTTACCGTGATATCCACACCCCCCGCTGCATCAATGATGTTGCGGATCATCGTCCAGTCAATGACCACATAATGGTCGATTTTGACCCCAAAATGGGTGGCAAACAGGGTGCAGAGGTTCTCCACCGCCTGCTGATTATGCCCGTTTTGCGGCACATAGCGGCTCAGACGGTTGAAGCCGTCCGACGGATCGGAGGTCTTTTGAATGAGCAAATCCCGGATAAAGCTGGTGAGCATCAGCCTGTGGGCATACTCATCCACCGTTACCAGCACAATGCCGTCCGTGTTGCCCAGATTATTGGCCTTTCCGTTCCAGGAATCCACGCACAAAAGCAGATAATTGTGCACCCCCGCCGGGGTATCGGGCACATCCTCCAGTTCAAGCAGGGGAATTTCCTTGGGCGTTTCGGCCAGGGCGGGGCAGACAGTCAGCAAAATACAAAAGCATACAACCAAAGACAGCCATTTTTTCATTGGGAAGCCTCCATTTTTTCCAAGAGGACGTTGGTTTCGTTGAAGATTTCAAAGGTGAATTCATCGGGATAGCCCTGCTCATAGACCACCCGTTTGATGCCTGCGTTGACAATCATTTTGGCGCATACGCTGCAGGGCTGGTGGGTGCAGTAAAGCGTTGCCCCGTCGATGCTGATGCCCAGCTTGGCCGCCTGAATGATGGCGTTTTGCTCGGCATGAATGGCAAAGCAGACCTCTGCCCTGGTGCCTGATGCAATCCCCAGCTTTCTGCGCATGCATTCGCCCTTTTCCCGGCAGGTTTTCATGCCCTGGGGGGCGCCGTTGTAGCCGGTGGTCATCACCCGCTTATCCTTGACGATGACCGCGCCGATTTCCCTGCCCGGGGCATAGCAGCTGGACCAGGAGGAAACCAGATGCGCCATCTGCATAAAGCGCTTGTCCCATTTGTCAAATGCCATGGTTCAACCCCTCCAGAAAGTGTCTGATGAGCAGCTCGCTCTTTGCCGCCGCCGCATCCCGGTTGACCGAATATTCCAGCCCATTGCCCTTCAGCGTATCGGATATGGCCCGGTAGGCGGCAAAGGGAATGGCATATTCATAGGCCACCTGGGCGATGGCCGCCCCCTCCATATCGCAGGTCAGGGCATGAAATTCGCTGTGCAGCCATTCTTTTTTATCGGGCGAGGCAATGAACTGGTCGCCCGTTGCCAATACCCCGGTCAGATGGAAGATGCCCAGTGCCTCAGCTGATTTTTCCAGACCCTGAGCTGCCCCTTGGTCGGCCGGGAAATAGACGATATCAGGCCCTGACACCATGCCCACCGGGTCGCCGATGGGGGAGGTATCCACATCATGCTGCACCAGCCCCTGCGCCACGGCAATATCCCCGATGTCCAGATGCTCATCCAGTGCACCCGCAACCCCCAGATTGATGAGCAAATCAGGATGATACCGCAAAATCAGGGCTTGTGCGCACATGGCGGCATGCACCTTGCCGATCCCGGCCTGCGCCAGAACAACCCTTTGCCCGAAAAGCAGCCCCTCATAAAACACGGCATTGCCGTACTCTGTTTTTGATGCACCGCAAAGCGCTTTTTTCAGCTGCTCGATTTCCACGCCCATGGCGCCGATAATGCCTGTCAACATCGCTTACACCTTTCGGGGAAAAATCCGGTCATAATAATCCAGCAGATTTTGTCCGGCGATTCCCTCAATCTGTTTGTCTGTCAGCCCCCGCTTTTTCAGCTGCGCCATCAGGCCTTTCAGCCCCAGGGGGTTTTCCAGCCCGGGCACCTTTGTTTCGATTCCGTCGAAATCCGAGCCGAAGCCGATCTTGCCCTCGCCGCCCATTTCCATCATATGAATGAAATGGTCACACAGCCTGTCCAGAGAGGCCTGGCCGCTTTCGTCCAGGAAGGAGGGATAGAAATTGACCCCCACATAGCCGCCCCGGGCAAAGAGATTTTTCAGCTGCTCATCCGTCAGATTCCGGAAATGCCCGCACAGCGCCCGGCAGCAGGAGTGGGAGGCCAAAGGAATAGCCCCCATTTCCAGCAAATCCCAAAATCCCCTGTCGGACAGGTGGGAAACATCAGGGGCAATGCCCAGACGCAGCATTTCCCGGACGGCCTCCTTCCCATAGGGTTTGAGACCCTTTTGCTGGTCGATCGCGGCGGGGAAGGCCAGGTCATTTTCCCAGTTCCAGCAAATGGCGGCCATGCGCACGCCCCGATTGCGCCACATGGAGATGGAATCCAGCCCCCCCTCAAAGGCCTCACAGCCCTCGATGGACAGCATAAAACAGCTTTTGTCCTCCGTGATGTCCCGGGGGTCAGATACCTGTATCCAGCCCTGAGAAAGCAGCACATCCCGGCAGGCAATCATATCCTCAAAATGCTGCCGGATTTTTTCCGGGCTTTCCTTGCGCCCCACAAAAAGTGCCAGCGTTTGCAGGCTGACATGGGCTTTTTGCAGCCTGTCCAGCGAAATGTCCGTATCCTTTGCCCCTTTTGTCATGGCAAAGAGGGTATCGGCATGGGTATCACAAATCAACATCCTGAAATTTCCCCCAATCAGCCTGTGTATCCCGTTTGAACCGGGTTTTTACATTATATATGAAAATCTCTTGAAAGTAAAGAAAAAATGTGCTATCTTTATAGAGGAAAAGAGAATTCTCTTCTTTTTCGGACTTCATGAAAGGACTGAATGAACGATGTCTACACCTCATAACAGCGCCGGGAAAGCGGATTTTGCCAAAACGGTTCTGATGCCCGGTGATCCCCTCCGGGCCAAAATGATTGCAGATAAATTCCTGCAGGATGCCAGGCTGGTCAACAATGTCCGGGGCGTTCAGGGCTATACCGGATTGTGGAAGGGCAAGGAAGTGTCCGTGATGGCCTCGGGCATGGGTATCCCCTCCATCGGCATCTACTCCTATGAGCTGTACAATTTCTACGATGTGGAAAATATTATCCGGGTCGGGACGGCGGGTATGCTGAACCAGGATCTGCATCTGAGGCAGGTCATTGCCGCCATGAGCGCCTATTCCAACTCCAATTACGGCAAGCAGTTCGGGTTTGACGGCAATATGGCACCCTGCTGCAGCTGGGATTTGCTGCAAAAGGCAGTCAAGGCGGCCGGGCAAATCGGGGTCGATCTGGCTGTAGGCCCGGTGTTTTCCTCGGATATCTTCTATGATGCGGCAGTGCCGGACAGCAATTCCGTTCTGGAGGGGCTGGGGGTTTTGTGCGCTGAGATGGAGACCTTTGCGCTGTATCTGAATGCGGCCAAGGCTCACAAAAATGCCATGACCCTTCTGACCATTTCGGATAACCCCAAAACAGGGGAAGGCCTGGGCCCGGAGGAGAGGCAGAACAGCTTTACCCAGATGATTGAAATTGCCCTGGATATCGCATGAAAATCCTTGTTTCTGCCTGCCTGCTGGGGCTTCCCTGCCGGTATGATGCAAAGCGTGTCCCAAGCCCCAGGGTCATGAGCCTGGCTCTTCGGCATACGCTGATTCCCGTCTGCCCCGAGCAGATGGGCGGTTTGCCGACCCCCCGGATTCCCTGCGAGCGGCAGCAGGACAGGGTGATCGCCAGGGACGGCTCGGATAAAACGGATGCCTACAGGCAGGGCGCTATGTGCGCGCTTGATTTGTACAGATTATGCGCTTGCTCCTGCGCCGTGCTGAAAAGCCGATCCCCCTCCTGCGGGACGGGATGCATTTATGACGGAACCTTCAGCGGCGTACTGACGGAAGGAAACGGGACGGCGGCTGAACTGCTGATGCGGGAGGGAATCCCCGTTTACAGCGAGGAAAGCCCTGAGCTGGAAGAATTTTAAGAAGCTATTGATTTGGTTTTTTCTTGAAAATAATGACTCCCGGGGAGAGTTATTTGGCACAATTTTATCCTCTTAACTGTGATAAAATATGCCTTTTCAAGGAAGGGGTCTGGGGAAAACTCGCTTTTCGGCACGAAAAGCGTGGTTTCCCCAGGAATTAATCATCGTTTCCTTAACTTCCGGGAAGAAAACATAGGCCGGCTTCGTTTTTATGACGAAAGGAGAAACTGATTGCATGATGAAAAAATTTTTATGCACGCTTGTGTGCCTGATTTTGTGTCTGTCTGCTTTGTCGGCACAGGCGGCTGCGGTGCGGGATGACCGGCAAATGGATGTGCAGCCCGATCAGTCCCTGGTGTCCTTTGCCTCCCTGATTGCGGGGGCGGCTCTCATGCGCGGCCAAAGCGCCCTTGCGGAAAATGAAACCCCCTGCCAGGAATTGCAGGAGGGAGTGTTCCTGCTGCTTTATGCGATGCAGGGCACATCCGCAGACCATACGGCTTCTGTAAGCGACAGTGAGCTTTCCGATTCCTATGGCAAGCTCTTTGCTTCGGGCGCCTATACCCCCATTACCCAGCCCATTTGCCCCTGCCTCACCCGCCAGGGGGATGGATTGCTTGTGGACTGGTCAAACCTCGAGGGAGATCGGGACACCGGGGCGGACATTTACGAAACTCATCTGGAAAACGGCAGATTATCCGTAAAGGCCGATGTGTATACGAGCTATTATTCCGATCTGGATGCGGAGGATGTGCCGGAGGACGGCATCTGCTTTGAGATGGGCATGGAGCTTGTATTGCAGCAGAATGCCCAGTCCCCCTTTGGCTGGTCGCTGGTGTCCTTTGCCTGCAGCCCCGCTTATCAAAACGGCGCATTGGCCGAGTGGAAGGAAACGGTGGAGGATAATTACAGCCTGTTTATGCCCGCTTCCTTTGAGCTTTCAGGAGCCACCGAACAGGGGCCTGTGTATACGGCGGAAAACGGGACTGTCTCCTTGACTGTCACCCCCCGGTATGTGTCGGGCAATGACCATCTGGATGCCTGCCTGACCGCCTATCAGGAGGCCTATCCGGATGCGACCTTCGTCTGCGAGCCGTGGAATGGGCAGTTTACCGTTGAGCAGGAGGGGCTTTATATCATCTGCTATGCCAATGATGATATGGATCTGGCCTATGTGCTGACGCTGCAGTTCCCGGCGGAAAGACAGATGGAGTACACCTTCTGCGGCGAAATCATCCGCAATTCCTTCTATGCCGCCGGCATGCCGGTGGGCTGATGAATGATAAGGAGAAAAAAATGAAAAGATTTCTTTGTGTGCTGCTTTCTCTGAGCATGATTTGCCTGGGCGCTTTGGCCTGGGGTGACGATCCGGTGTGCTTTGGGGATGCCCCCGTGTATGCATCCTACAATGATAACGACCATCTGAGCATTTCCATCGCCCGCTTTGAAAATCCGGGCAAGCTGGTGTATTTTGTGTGCGATGTGCAGGTGAAAAGCTATGAGGCACTGACGACGGCCTTTGTCAATGAAAAGCGTGTGTCCGCCAAAGATTTGATGGAAAATATCGCGGCCAAGAACGATGCCGTGCTGGCCATCAACTGCGACTTTTGCGGCGACCATGAATCGGGCGTGATTATCCGCAACGGCATCAAGTATCGTGCCAAGAAAACCAATAAGCTGGATATGCTCATCATCGACCGGGAGGGAAACTTCACCCTGCATTATGACCGCTCCGGGGATGATGCGGAAACGCTGTGCAATGAGCTGCTGGCACAGGATGTGTGGCAGACCATCGAGTTTGGCCCTGCTCTGGTGGAAAACGGGGAGGCACTGCCTTTGGATAACAAAACCCATGTGATTTCCACCCGCTCCACCCAGCTTGAACCCCGTACGGGTATCGGCCAGATCGGGGAGAATCACTATATTGTGATTGTGGTGGAGGGCCGCAGGGACGGCTATTCGGATGGCATTTCCCTGCAGGGTCTGCAGCAGCTTTTCCTGCAGTACGGTGCCCGGACCGCTATCAACCTGGACGGCGGCGGCTCCACCAAGCTGTACTTCTACGGCCAGGTCATCAACCGCCCCTCTTCCCCGAGCCGGGAGGTTTCGGATGCACTGATTTTCAAGTGATTTTGCCAAACAAAAACAGTCCCTTCCGGGGGACTGTTTTTTGCACCATGGATTTTTGCAATCAAATACCGCCCGAAAACAGGCTTTGCCGCGGCACATGCGCTTTATGCTTACTGCTGCTTCCTTTCGGACCTGACAGGGTTCACACCGCTGCATCGCACGGGGCCAATCCTCGGACGGCATCACTATTATAACCGATAAACGGATAAATTGCAACCCCCGGCGCACAAATATTTTATCAAATGCTGCCGATAGGGAATCGCTGATTTAATCGGTTTAGTTTTTTTGAAAAATAATGACTCCTGGAGAGAGTCATTTGGCACAGTTTTATGCCTTTAGAAGATAAAAATATGCATTTTCCGGGAAGGGGTCTGGGGAAACCCGCCTTTTCAGCATGAAAAGGCCGGTTTCCCCAGGAATTAATCGGCGGTTTCCTCGGTGCAAAAAAATCCGGGCATCTATTGACAATCAGCCCGCTTCATGATACACTATACCCGAATCCCGACAAAATAAGTCGGAATTCAGAACGGAGAGAGGCATGAAGCTGTCTACAAGAGGCAAGTACGGGCTGTATGCCATGGTTTTCCTGGCAGAAAAGGCGCAGGAGGGTCCCCAGCCGCTGAAAAGCATCTCCCAGCTGGGGCTGCCTGAAAATTATCTGGAGCAGCTGCTCGGCGCCCTTCGCCGGGCAGGGCTGGTGGATTCGGTCCGGGGCGCCCGGGGCGGGTATGCGCTGGCCAAGGATCCCCGGTGCATTACCGTGCGGGACATCATTGATGCCATGGAAGGGCCGGTGTCCTTCTCCGATTGCCTGGAAAAGGGACATGAATCAAGCTGCCCCCGCTGCGGCAAATGCAAGGTTCGGGGCACATGGGAGTATCTGACGGATGAAATCAATCACCTGCTGAGCAGCGTAACGCTGGACGATATGCTGCACGGCGATACAAAAGGAGAGTCACTATGAACCGGATTTATATGGATAACGCAGGAACGACCCCGGTTGCACCCGAGGTTGTGGAGGCTATGCTGCCCTATTTCACCGAAATTTACGGCAATGCCTCCTCCATTCATTCCACCGGGCGGGATGCCAGGCGCGCGCTGGAAAATGCCCGCAAACGGGTGGCCGACTGCATCGGCGCCCAGCCCAACGAGATTTATTTCACCTCGGGCGGCTCCGAATCGGACAACTGGGCGCTGAAGGGCTTTGCCCTCAAGAACAAAAAGAAGGGCAATCACATCATCACCTCCCAGATTGAGCATCATGCCATCCTGCATACCTGCGAATGGCTGAAAGCTCAGGGCTTTGAAATCACCTATCTGCCCGTTGACGAGTTCGGCCGGGTCAGCCCTGCTGATCTGGAAAAGGCCATTACGGAGAAAACCATTCTGGTATCCATCATGGCTGCCAACAACGAAATCGGCACACTGCAGCCCATCAAGGAACTAGCCGAAATTGCCCATGCCCATTCGGTCACCTTCCATACCGATGCCGTCCAGGCCATGGGGGCGATCCCGGTCAATGTGAATGACTGGAACGTGGATCTGCTGTCCATGTCGGCACACAAGTTCCACGGCCCCAAGGGCGTGGGGGTGCTGTACATCCGCCGGGGCGTGCTGATTGATTCCTTTATTCACGGCGGCGCTCAGGAGCGGGGCAAGCGGGCAACCACCGAAAATCTGCCCGGTATTATGGGGCTTGCCTGTGCGCTGGAGCGGGCAGTCAAGAATCAGCCGGAAAATGCCGAGCGGCTCACCAAACTGCGGGACAAGCTGATTGACGGCATTTTGACCGCCATTCCCTACACCCGGCTCAACGGTCACAGAACCGAGCGTTTGCCCGGAAATGTCAACATTTCCTTCCTGTATATCGAGGGCGAAGGGCTGCTGCTGAGGCTGGATTTGGCCGGCATTGCCGGGTCATCCGGGTCTGCCTGCACATCCGGCTCTCTGGACCCCTCCCATGTGCTGCTGGCCATCGGGCTTCCCCATGAAATTGCCCACGGCAGTTTGCGCCTGTCCCTGAGTGACACAAACACTGAGGAAGAGGTGGACGAGGTGCTGCGCCTTTTGCCCGGCATCGTGCAGACCCTGCGGGACATGAGTCCCATGTATTCGGACGCGATGGCTGACATGCAATCCAACAATTAAGAATCTAAGAATCGGGGGAAAAATTATGTACAGCGATAAAGTGATGGATCATTTCTCCAATCCCCGCAATGTGGGCGAAATCGAAAATGCGGACGGCGTGGGCACTGTAGGCAATCCCAAGTGCGGCGACATCATGCGGATGTTCCTCAAGGTGGAAAATGGGGTCATCGTGGATGTGAAGTTCAAGACCTTCGGCTGCGGCGCCGCCATCGCCACCAGTTCCATGGCCACCGAAATGGTCAAGGGCAAGACCCTGAAGGAAGCGCTGCAACTGACCAACAAGGCAGTGGCCGAGGCGCTGGACGGCCTGCCCCCTGTCAAAATGCATTGCTCCTTGCTGGCCGAGGAGGCCATTCATGCCGCCGTGGATGATTATATGAAAAAGCATCCCGATGAGGTGATTGACTGAGTATGGAGCAAATCCACGGAAATACGGAGGGCATCCGCCGCAGTGTGCTGGAAACGCTGAGCACGCTGTATGATTACCCCTTTGAAATGGATGAATTTATCCCGGAGGAGCTGGCCGCGCTGCTGGCTCGCTTCAGCTGTTCCTTCAACCGGGAAATCGGGCTGTATGTCAGCCGGGGCGGGGACGTGCTGGACATCGTCATCGGGGAAAATGACAATGTGCCGCTGCCCTCCATGCGCCTGCGCCGCAGCGAAAAAAGGCTGTCCATGGTGCGGGTCATCCACACCCATCCCAAGGATTCCGCCAGGCTTTCCGATGTGGATCTGACCGCCCTGCGTTCCTTGTATCTGGATGCCATTTGCGCCATCGGAACGGATGACAAGGGCGAGGTAAACGGGCTGCAGACCGCCTTCCTGACCGAAAAAAAGAACGGCATCCCGGACATCGTGGTCAGCGATATCGTTCCTTTGCGCCGCATTCCCCAGCGGGCGTGGACGGAGCAGATTTTGCTGTCTGATGCGCTGGTCATGAAGGGTCAGGAGCAGGTGCGCCCCGAAAAGGAGCGGGCTATCCTGGTTTCCATTGATTCTCAGGCTTCCCTGGATGAACTGGAGGCTCTGGCCGAGTCCGCCGGAGCGCAGGTCGTGGGCAAAACGCTGCAAAAGCGTCCCAAGGCCGACCCTGCCTGCTATGTGGGCTCGGGCAAGGCCGCCGAGCTGATGCTGGATGCCCAGGCGCTGGAGGCCGATTTGCTGATTGTGGACGGGGAAATGACGGGCGCTCAGCTCAAAAATCTGGAGGACGCCGTTTCGGTCAAGGTCATTGACCGCACCAGTCTGATTCTGGATATCTTTGCCCAGCGCGCCAAATCAGGGGAGGGCAAGCTGCAGGTCAGCATTGCCCAGCTGAAATACCAGTCCAGCCGCCTGATCGGTCAGGGGCTGATCCTGTCCCGTCTGGCCGGCGGCATCGGCACAAGAGGCCCGGGCGAAAGCAAGCTGGAAATGGACAGGCGCAGAATCCGTTTTCGCATCAATGAGCTGCAAAAGCAATTGGACAGCCTGGAAAAGCAGCGGGCATTGCGGCGCAAAACAAGGGAAAAAAACAAAATCCCCACCGCCGCACTGGTGGGCTACACGAATGCCGGCAAATCCACCCTGCTCAATTATCTGACGGATGCAGGGGTTTATGTGCAAAACCAGCTGTTCGCCACGCTGGATGCCGTGTCCCGCAAGGTCAAGGCACCCGACGGCACCGAATTTCTGCTGACGGACACGGTGGGCTTTATTTCCAAATTGCCCACCGATCTGGTGGAGGCCTTCAAATCCACTTTGGAGGAGGCCGCCAAAGCCGATGTGCTGGTCATTGTGTCCGACCTGTCCAACCCGGATTTGCTTGCCCAGCACAGGGTTGTGGAGCAGGTGCTGCATGATTTGGGGGCGGACAGTCAGCCCCGGATTGATGTGCTGAACAAGTGCGATGCCGCCCAGGAGGATTTCTCTCTTGATTTGCCGGGTGCCATCCCTATCAGCGCAAAATGCGGCACCAATATTGACCTGCTGGTGAAAAAAATCGCCGAAACCCTGCGCCCGGATGCCCTGCCCGTCACGCTGTCCATTCCCTTTGCCGATTATCAGGCGGTGAGCGATTTGCGCGCCTGGGGAAAAATCATGCAAGAAGAATACACCGATACGGGAACGCAGCTGACCGTGTGTCTGAACCGGGAGGCCATGGGCAGATTTTATGCAAAATGGGGGGCAAAAATCCCCCTGCCTGACGATTTCCTCCCGCCAACCGAGGATTCCCTTTGAAAGGCAGTACATGATTTCCAAGCTTTTATCTCTTTTTATCGTTCTTTTGTCCCTGGGGCAGACGACGATTGAGGGCTATGTGGACCAGATGAGCCTGGGAGGCAATCTGTTCCTGATTAACCGGGATTTCCGCATCAGTGCAGACTATGTGCCGGATGATCTGGTCAAGCCCTCTGTCAAGCATAATTCGGATGCCATCCTGATGCGTGAGGAGGCCGCCCATGCCTTGGAGGAGCTGTTTGCCGCCGCCAAGGAGGAGGAGGGCTATACGCTCATTGCCGTGTCCGGCTACCGCTCCTATGGCACGCAGAAAACCATCTACAACCGCAAGGTCAAAAGCGTGGGTGAAAAAAAGGCCAATCTGACCGTGGCGCTGCCCGGTGCCAGTGAGCATCAATTGGGTCTGGCCATGGACATCACCTGCAAGTCCGTCAAGCATCTGTCCGGGGGCTTCGGCAACCAGCCCGAAGGCCAGTGGGTGGCAGAAAACTGCTGGCGGTTCGGTTTTATCATCCGTTACAAGGCCGAATGGACGGATACCACCGGCTACTCCTATGAGCCCTGGCACATCCGCTATGTGGGAAAGGAGCACGCCGAGCGCATCTGGCAAATGGATATCCCCCTGGAGGATTACGTTGCCCTTTTGCGTGAAGCCCGGCAGGCGCTTGTTTCGCCCGATTCCCCCCAATATGAGGAGTGATGCACCATCAAACGATTGATCCTGATTCTTTCCCTGTGCCTGCTTGCGGCCAATATAGCCCTTTGCGAGCAGCCCGAATGGAATTATCCCCTGGAGCCTGAAATTTTGCAGGACAAGCCGGGATATATTACCCTTGTCAACAAATCGCATCTGCTGGACAGCAGCTATGTCCCGGAGGATTTGACGGTCATCACCATGAAGCATGTGTCCGCCATCAATGGGGATTATCTGCGCAAAGCAGCCGAAAAAGCCCTGACTGATATGTTTGATGCGGCGCTGGCGGATGGCTATACCCTGTATGCCAAATCGGTCTACCGCAGCTATTCCACCCAGAAAACCATGTATGCCAACCGTCTGGAAAAGGTGGGCAGGGATGACGGGGTGGTGGCCTATCCCGGCTCCAGCGACCATCAGACAGGGCTGGGCTGCGATGTGCTGAACCTGGAATGGACAAAAAAATCGGGCATGAATAAGGAATTCGGCAAAACCGCCGAGGCTCAGTGGATGGAGGCTCATTGCGCCGAATACGGCTTCATTATCCGCTATATGGAGGATAAGGAGGACATAACCGGCATTATCTACGAGCCCTGGCATCTGCGCTATGTGGGCAAGGAGGCCGCCGCCTATATCATGCAGGAGCATTTGTCTCTGGAGGAATTTGACGAAATCTGGCACGGCTGGATTGAGGAATACGAGCAAAACGGCGGCGATTTTCAGCTGCTTTTGCAGGAAAGGGCGCAGCCCAATCCCGAAATCGTGCTGGACTATGGGGAGGACGGGGACAGCGAAGTTTCCGTGTTTTACTGAATATGCCCTCCCTGCGTGACAAATTAAACGGTTATTCCGCGAAATCCAAGCCCTCCCCCGCCCGGATGCAGGAAACCCGGTGCTATATCCGCTTTGACCGGACAGAAAGAGGGGATTATGCCCTGCCTGATGTGCTGGAAAGCGGGATGCTCACCGAGCTGACGGGGCAGATATTGCCCGATATCCCACTGGAACAGCTGCTTTTTCTGGATACGGAAACAACAGGATTGTCCGGCGGGGCGGGAACGGTCGCCTTTTTGGTGGGCATGGGCTATTTTGAAAACGGACAGTTCCTGGTTCAGCAATGCCTGATGCGGGATTATGCCCAGGAGGGGGATCTGCTGGAGGAGGTGCTGCTCAGGTTGCAAAAGGCAGCTGCTTTGGTCACCTTCAACGGACGGGTGTTTGATCTGCCCCTGCTGGAAAGCCGGCTGACCATGAACCGAATGAAGGATAGGTACACCCCCCTGCCCCACATTGATTTGTTGCCCCTTGCCCGCTCCATCTGGCGGCTCAGGCTGCGCAAATGCTCCCTGAGCGCACTGGAGGAAAATGTATTCGGCATGAAGCGGCAGGATGATTTGCCCGGCGCGCTGGTGCCTCAGACCTTCTTTGAGTTTCTGAAAACAAAAGATATGGCGCTGATTGAGCCTGTGCTGTGCCACAATTGCCAGGACATCAAATCCCTGCCCGACCTGATGGCCCGGCTGATGAGCGGCTTTGCTGCCCCCGATCTCCTCCCCCATCCCCAGGATACCTTCTCTGTGGGGCGGGTGATGGAAAAACGGGGCAATACCGAAAAGGCACATCGCTGCTACCGGGCAGCGGACAGGGGCGGCATGTCCCAATTGGCCCGGCTTACTTTGGCCGATTCGCTGCGCCGGCAAAAGCGCTTTGCGGAGGCCGCCGCCCTGTACGAAAAAATGGTATCCGCAGGGCAGGGGGGCGCACTTCCCTGCATTGCGCTGGCCAAGCTGTATGAACACCGCTTTTCAGACCCGGAAAGGGCACTGGAATGGACAAGAAAGGCTCTTGCGCGAGCCAATCCCGCCGATACAAAAATTATGCAGGATACGCAAAAGCGTGCGCTCAGGCTTCTGAATAAAATTGACAGGAAAGGATGATTTTTATGGCACTTTTCAGCGGAATCAAGTCCCGTATGGCCATGCTCAAACAGTCCAGGGGGGACGAGCAAACCGCCCGGGAGCAGTATGAACGGCTGTATGCCTCCGGCAAGATTGATGCAAACTATCTTTTACCCTACTGTGTCATTCTTCTTCGGGAGGGGGGCACGGAAAATTACGAAAAGGTCAAGGAAATCCTGAAAAAGGTGGAGAAGCAGCCCGGACTCAATACCGAGAAAAAGCAGCAGATTCATCTGGATTATGCCTGCGCCCAGTTCAAGCTGGGACATTTGTCCGAGGCCATCCAGCTGCTGGAACGCTCCCATCAGTCCTTCCGCTGCACCAATACCTATGCGGCGCTGGGCTATCTGTATGTGGAAGCGGGCGATGCCGAAAAGGGACTGCCCTATTGCGAGGAAGCGCTGGATTATGATGACGAGGATGCCATTTTCCTGGACAATATCGGGCAGATGTATTACCGGGTGCTGAAGGATAAGGAAAAGGCACTGCCCTATTTCCAGAAAGCCCACGAGCTCAAGGAAAGCCAGATTGATACGCTGTATTTCCTGTCCCTCTATGATTTGGAAAACGGGGATATCGCCGCCGCAAAGGAAAAGATGCAAAAGGCGCTGGAGGGTCGCTTCTCCCCCCTGAATTATGTCACCAAACAGCTCCTGGAGGAAAAAATCAAGGAGCTGGGCTGATTTTTGCCTTTTCCTGAAGATTCCGGCAGCATTTGATAAAATATTTGGCTGAAGTGAGAAGCTTATTTCCACTCTGATAGGCAGAGAAGAAAGCGGCAATAACTCTTACGGAAACGAGGATGCATCAACCTTTGGTGCATTTCCTTTTACACCGAAGCCAGTCAAAGGCGGCCAACAGGCCTTGACGGATATTTTCAGGTCTGGCAAACAGCCGGATTTCAGCCAATTCTAAAAAGAGAGCAGGACTTAGAAGAAGGAGCATGAGCGATGAAGGTATTGTTGATCGGCGGAACGGGTGTCATCAGCACGGAAATCACCAGGCTGTTATCGGCGCAGGGGCATGAGGTGACATTGCTCAACCGGGGGACTCGTGCGGCGGATTTTCCAAGCGCCCGGCATATAGCACTGGATATATCGGATGAAGAGGCGGCGCAGGAGGCCCTGAAGGGGGAAAGGTTTGATGTGGCGGCCGATTTCATCTGCTTTGAGCCCGGGCAGGCCAGGCGGGATATCCGGCTTTTTTCGGGCAAAACCGGGCAGTTCATCTTTATTTCCTCGGCCTCTGCCTATCAAAAGCCCCTGTCCGATGCGGTGATTACCGAGTCCACGCCCTTGCACAATCCCTACTGGCGGTATTCCCAAAATAAGGCAAAATGCGAGGATATTTTGATGGAGGAGTACCGCAAAAACGGCTTCCCCGTGACCATTGTGCGCCCCAGCCACACCTTTTCGGAGCGTTCCCTGCCCGTGCCGGTGCATGGAAGCAAGGGCGCCTGGGCGGTGGTAGAGCGGATGCGGGCAGGCAAAAGGGTGCTTGTGCCGGGGGACGGGGAAAGTCTGTGGGCGGTCATGCCCTCGGTGGGCTTTGCGCCGGCCTTTTGCGGATTGTGCGGCAATCCCCATGCCATCGGGCAGGCCGTGCAGATTACGGGCGAGGAAATCCTGACCTGGAATCAGATTATGCGCTCCATTGCCTCGGCCTGCGGCGGACAGTATCTGCCCTGCTATGTGCCCTCCGATCTGCTTGCCGGGGCAAAGTCCTATGATTATACCGGCGCTTTGCTGGGGGACAAGGCCAACACCGTGCTTTTTGACAACAGCAAACTGCATCATCTGGTGCCCCATCTGCCCCCTTATCCCCGGTTTGATCAGGCGGTTCGGCGGTCTGTTGCCTGGCTGGATGCTCATCCTGAATATCGCCCCTCTGACCCGGAATTTGATGCTTTCTGCGACCGGGTGTGCGGCATTATGGATGAAGCGGCAAAAAAAATCAGAGAAATGTGAGGGGCATCTATGCGGCTGCTGGCAAAGGTATCCGGGCTATTGATATTGTTTGCATTGATTTTTTGCAGTGCCCTGGCGCAGGAAGCCCCGGAGATTACCTCTTATGCGGAAATCACCGTGTCCCGCACAAAGAGCAAGATTCCCGATATGCTGGATGGCAACTATCGCACCTATTGGCTGGACGAAAAGCCCAAGGCCTATGTATGCTTTGAACTGCCTGAGGACATGCCCTGCTATGGGCTGTACCTGAATTTTCGGCATTCCGCCACGGACAGGCAGTATGAGGTGCAGACCATGGCGGACGGGGAATGGAAAGCGGTGTTCAGCCCCGAATATTATCTGGATAACCAGTATATTCCGCTGCAGGGGGTGACGAAGATTCGGGTGTATGCCCCCTCGGATGGGCTGGGAATCAGCATGGTGCGCTTGCTTGGCGAAGGGGATTTGCCAGGCGACATTTGCTTGTTTGAGCCGACCTGTGAAAAGGCGGATTTGATGCTGATTGTGACCCATCCGGATGACGAATTGCTGTGGTTCGGCGGTCTGCTGCCCTATTACGGCGGGGAGCTGGGGCTGAATGTGCAGGTGGTTTACCTGACCTACAGCAGGAGCTACCGGGTGAATGAGCTGCTGGACGGGCTATATACCTGCGGCATCAAAAATGCCCCGGTGATCATCGGCTGGGAGGACAAAAGAACAGACAAGGATATAACCAAGGCCTTTAATCGCTGGGGCGGAAGGAACAAGGTATTCAGCACACTGGTCGATCTCATCCGGGTCTACAGGCCCGAAGTGGTGGTGACCCAGGATGTGAACGGCGAATACGGACACATTCAGCATCGGGCCATGGTGTCGGCCGTCAAGCGTGCGGTGCCCCTGGCGTGTGATGAAACCTATAAGGACAGCAGCCTGCCCGCCTGGCAGGTCAAGAAGGTGTATCTGCATCTGTATAAGGAGAACGCCATCCGGATGGATTGGCGCAAAAATCTGGAGAAATTCGGGGGCGAAACGGCATTGAGCGTGGCATCCCGTGCCTTTGACTGCCATAAGTCCCAGAGCCATGCCAGGTATCAGGTGGTTGATGAAGGCCCCTATGACAGCTCCCTTTTCGGACTGTATTATTCGGTTGTGGGGGAGGATGCGCTGGGCGGAGATTTCTTTGAAAATATTGAGCTGAACAATGAGGAAGCAGGGAGGATTTGATATGGACAGGCTGGAAGAATATCTGAAAAATTATGTGAAGAAATACACCCCCTACAAGGGCGGGCAGTGGTGCTATGAGGACGGGTGCGTGCTCAAGGGATGCGCTGATTTGTATGAGGCTGGGGGGGATCCCTTTTACCTTGATTTTGTGCTTGATTTTCTGGATCGTGCGGTGGATGCGGACGGAACCATTCCCCGCTACGAGACCGAGCAGTACAACATTGACAGCATCAACACGGGCAAAATGCTGTTCTTTGCCCTGGATCAAACGGGGAAAAAGAAATACGAGCAGGCCATTTTCTTTCATATGCAGCGGCTGAATGAGCATCCAAGGTGCGGGAGCGGCAATTTCTGGCACAAGACGCTGTATCCCAACCAGGTCTGGCTGGACGGGCTGTACATGGCGCAGCCCTTTTATGCCGAGTATGCCGCGCGGTATGGGACGAAGGAGCAGGTGCAGGATATCGTCCGCCAGTTTGCCTTTGTGCGGGAGCATATGTTCAATCCCGAAAAGGTGCTTTACTATCACGGATGCGATACCAGCAAGCTTCAGCCCTGGGCCGACCGGGAAACAGGCTGCAGTGCCAATTTCTGGCTCCGTTCCATGGGCTGGTATCTGATGGCGCTGGCGGACTGCATTGACAAATTGGGCGGCGAGCCCTATCTGGAAGAGCTTTTCTGTGAGGCCGTTCAGGGGATTTTGCCCTATGCGGACAATCAGACCGGGCTGTTTTATCAGGTGATTGACCGGGCAGATGCGCCCGGAAATTATCTGGAAACATCGGGCTCTGCCATGGTGGGCTATGCGCTTTTGAAGGGCACGAGGCTGGGACTGATCGGGCAAAGGGAGGCAGGACTGCGCATTGTGTCCTCCCTGACGGATGAAAAGCTCAAGGAAGACGGACAGGGCATACTGCGTTTGACGGACATTTGTGCCGTGGCCGGGTTAGGGCCCGGGGAAAAGCGGGATGGTTCGGTTGCCTATTATCTTTCCGAGCCCAAAAAGGATGACGATGCCAAGGGGGTCGGCCCCTTTATGATGGCAGTCGGGGAGGCCAAACGATGCTGATTAGCGAATATGCCCGCCTGAGCAGGGGCGGGCAGGACTGGACGGAGGCCTTTGCCGCCGCCATAGAGGATATCAGGAAGCAGGGCGGGGGAGAACTGACCGTCCCAAGCGGCACATACAAAACGGGGTCAATCCGGTTGTGCAGCCATCTGACGCTGAATATTCAGGCGGGGGCTGTGCTGGATTTCATACCGGATGAGCAGCTTTATCCGCCCATTGACCTGGCCTTTGAGGGCATCAATCAGCCCTGCCATCAGAGCTGTCTGTTTGCGCAGGGGGAGCGCTTCATCACCCTGAAGGGGGAGGGCACCATCAACGGCAACGGGAGCTATTGGTGGAAAAAATTCAAAAACGGCGAGCTGGAATGCGCCCGCCCCTATCTGATTTGTCTGGCGGACTGCACGCATGTGCGCTTGATGGATCTGCATCTGACCAATTCTCCCGTCTGGACGGTTCATCCCCTGCGGTGCAGGGATGTGCTGGTAGAAAATCTGCTGATCGAAAACCCCTATGATTCCCCCAACACGGACGGCATTGACCCGGACAGCTGCAGCGATGTGCGCATCATGGGCTGCGTGATTGATGTGGGGGATGACTGCATTTCGGTCAAGTGCGGAACGGAGGATACGCCCAGCCCCCTGCCCAGCCAGCGGGTGATCATATCGGGCTGCATGTTCCTGCACGGGCATGGGGGCGTGGTGCTGGGCAGCGAAATGAGCGGCGGCATCCGGGATGTGCTGGTGTCTGACTGCGTGTTCCGGGATACGGATCGGGGAATTCGGCTCAAGACCCGCCGGGGACGGGGCGGCAGGGTGGAGGACATCCGGCTGACCAATTTGATGATGGACGGCGTGATGTGCCCCTTTGTGTTCAATATGTTCTATTTTTGCGGCAAGGGGGGCAAGAGCCCCAGGGTTTCAGACAAATCCAGCCTGCCGGTGGATGAATCCACCCCCTATCTGGGGGGCGTGCGCATCAGCAATGTTTCGGTGCGAAATTGCACGGCCTGTGCCGGGTATTTTTACGGCTTGCCCGAAAGCCCCGTGGAGGGGGTTACCTTCCGGGATGTAACCGTGCGGATGGCTGAGCAGAGCGAGGGCGGGCATCCGGCCATGATGGAGGGCTGCGAATGGATGACGAAACGGGGCTTTTTCCTGCGCAATGCCCGGGGTGTTTCCTTTGAAGGCACTGAGGTTTTCGGCGTTCAGGGCACGCTGAGCGATATGGACGAAAGCGTTTGCTAAGGAACTGCTGATTCAATCAGTTCGGATTTTCTCAAAAAATAGTCCTTCTTAAAAACAAGGTAATTTGGCACAATTTTACCCCCATTATAATAATTAAAATTATGCCTTTTCAAGGGCGGGAGCCCCGCTGGCGTAGGGCCTGGGGAAAACTCGCTTTTCAGCATGAAAAGCGTGGTTTCCCCAGGAATTAATCATCGTTTCCCTAAGAATTGTCAAAGCAAAAGACCTTCCGGCGATCCCGGAAGGCCTGTTTTTATGCAATTACAGCGTAACGCCCTGCTTGAAGATAGCGATTCCCCGGCAGCCGTTTTGCTCGTTCTTTGCCTGCTCCCCGCTGCAAACCCGCAGCACATAGTCCATCAGCTCCCTGCCCAGCTCGTCCAGGGACAATCCATCCAGCAGCCGGCCTGCATCAAAATCAATCCAGCCCTTCTTTTTCCGGGCAAGGGGCGAATTGGAGGAGATTTTGACCGTGGGCACGGGGCAGCCAAAGGGCGTTCCCCGCCCGGTGGAGAACAGCACAATCTGGGCACCGCTGGCCGCCAGGGCGGTGGAGGCCACCAGGTCATTCCCGGGGGCGGACAAAAGGTTCAGCCCGTTTTCAGCGCACCGCTCGCCATAGGCAAGCACGCCGTGCACGGCAGAAGAGCCGCTTTTTTGCGTGCAGCCCAGCGCCTTGTCCTCCAGGGTGGTGATGCCGCCTGCCTTGTTGCCCGGGGAGGGATTTTCGTACACCGGCATGTGGCTGGAGGCGAAATATTGCTTGAAATCGTTGATCAGCCGGACGGTTTGATGAAAAAGATCCTCATTTTCGCAGCGGTTCATCAGAATGGTTTCCGCACCGAACATTTCGGGAACCTCGGTCAACAGACTGCTGCCCCCCATGGCGGCCAGCAAATCGGAAAACCGCCCGATCACCGGGTTGGCCGTGATGCCGCTGAGCCCGTCCGAGCCGCCGCACTTCAGCCCTACAATCAGGTCAGAGGCGGGGCATTCCGTCCGCTTCTCCCCCTTCATTTGCTCTGCAAGCTCCCCCAGCAGGGCAAGCCCTGTTTCCAGCTCGTCCTCTGTCTGCTGACAAATGAGGGTGCGCACCCGCGCCTTGTCATAATCCCCCATCAGGGGCAGAATGGTATCAATGCCGCTGTTTTCGCAGCCCAAGCCCAGCAGCAGCACGCCCCCTGCGTTGGGATGCACGGCCAAATCAGCCAGCAGCTGCCTGGTGTTGTCCTGATCCTGCCCCATTTGGGAGCAGCCATAAGGGTGGGGGAAGGCATACACGCCCTCCACGCCGCCGCCCACAAGGCTCTGCGCCCTGGTTGCCAGTGCCTGAGCCACATCATTGACGCAGCCTACGGTGGGCAGAATCCAGATTTCGTTGCGGATGCCGCTTTTGCCCTTTTCCCGTTTATATCCCTGAAATGTGCCGCTCATTCCGGGCAGTTCGGGGATGGCTTCGGGGGTATAGCGATAGGAACCCTCCTCGCTCAGCAGGGTATGCACATTGTGGGTATGCACCCATTCCCCTGCCTTGATGGGGGCGGTGGAAATGCCGATGGGGAAGCCGTATTTGATGACGGGCGTGTCCTTTTCGATATCCTTCAAGGCCACCTTATGCCCCATGGGGATGTCCTGCGCCAGAAGGATTTCCTCCCCGTCCAGCAGGATTTTTGCGCCCTTTGACAGGCTCTCCAGTGCCACGGCAACCGAATCCCTGGGATGAATTTTCAGCAGCTGATCCATGCGATTTACAGGCAGCTCTCAAAGGCCGCCATTGCTCCTTTCTGACGAATCAGGGTAAGATTTTCCACGGTTTTGGCCTCAAATCCGGGGATTTGGGTCAGATCCTGCCCCCAGAAATCGGGATTTGTCATGACGGCATGAACCAGTGTTTTCTCGTCATCGCCCCGATGCGCCCAGTAAAATTCCAGCACATTCCGGTCATCCGACACGGTGTAGCTGTTGCCCTTACTTCTGGTGCAGACAAGTCCCTTTTCGGTCAGCTCAAGGGGATTGGAGGAATAAAAAGCAATGTACATGGCAAGGCTCATGGAAAGGCAGACCGGCAGCTTGCCCTCAATTTTCACATAATCCAGCAGAGAGGGCATGTTGCGCGCCCGCCACTTGGAGGTGGAATTCAGCGAAATGCTCATCAGTTCATGGTTGACAAAGGGATTATTGAACCTGTCCTGCACGGAGGAGGCAAAATCCATCAGATCCTGCTTATCCAGCGGCAGGGTGGGGATGATTTCCTCATAGAGCATTTTGTTCATATAGGGCAAAATGGTATCGTTTTGCATGCAATCCCGCACAATGTCAAAGCCGGCCAGATAAGCCCCGGGCACAAAGCCGGTGTGGGCGCCGTTCAGGATGCGAACCTTGCGCTTTTTGTAGGGCGTAACATCGGGGACCACCATCACGGGCACGCCCGCTTTTTTGAAGGGCAGCCTGTTTTCCAGCTCCTTCGGGCCTTCGATGACCCACACGCCGAAGCATTCGCCCACATCAATCAAATTGTCCGTATAGCCGTTTTGCGCCTCCAATTGGGCAATCTCTTCCTGATTCCTGATGCGGCCGGGCACAATCCTGTCCACCAAGGTGGAGCAAAACAGGTTGTCATTTTCCGTATACTTCAAAAATTCCTCGGGCAGCTTCCAGTCTGCAATATGCTGCTTGACGCAGCGCAGCAGCTCTTTCCCGTTATTGTCGATCAGCTCGCAGGACAGGATAACGACCCCGGGCAGCCCGGCCTTCCACCGCTCATACAGCACGGCGCACAGCTTGGCCGGGAAGGAGGTGGGGGGCGTTTGCGCAAGGGTGCAGGCTTTGTCATACACGATGCCCGCCTCGGTGGTGTTGGAGACGATGATTTCCAGATCGCTGCTGCGGGCAATCTCCAGCACCTGATTCCAGTCCGTATAGGGATTGATGCAGCGGCTCAGAGCCGAAATGACCCGTTTGTCATCCACCTTTTTGCCCTTTTCGCTGCCCCGCAGGTACAGGGTATACAGCCCCTGCTGGGCGTTGATCAGGTCGGTCAGCCCCATGGGGATGGGCTGAACCACGGCGACCTTGCCGTTAAAACCCGCCTTTTCATTGGCAATATCGATAAAATCATCCACAAAAGCCCGCAGGAAATTGCCCTCGCCGAACTGCAGAACCTTTTCGGGGGCGCTTTTTTGCACAAACCCCGCATATCCGCTTTTTTCAAGCACCTCATAGTTCATCAAATCCATGAGCTTAACTCCTTTATCATGCAAACGGCCGAAACGCCTTTTCCGGCGAAACGGCCATTTGGGTTTGTTGATCAATCGTCGTACTTGTTCAGCACCTTTTCGCTTTCCCCGTCGAATAAATAGGTTTCCTTCCAGGGAACGGAGAAGGTGATTTCGCTGTCCATGGGGGGAATCTGGTGGGGATCGACCTTCAGAATGGCTTGTTTTCCGTTGAAGGTCACATAGACATTGGCATTGTCCCCCAGCATTTCGGTCAGCTCCACATGGGCATCAAACACGAAGGCCTGATCCTGCCGGCCCAGCTGAATGGCCTCGGGACGGAAGCCGAAAACGATTTTTTTGCCGTCCTGATCCTTTAGCAAACCGGACAGGGGGGACAGATCAATGCCCGTATCGCCCAGCACATTCCCCTGAAGGGTACCGCTCAGGAAATTCATGGGCGGCTCGCCGATAAATCCGGCTACGAACACATTGCAGGGGTGGAAATACAGCTCCTTGGGCGTGCCCGTTTGCTGCACATACCCGTCCTTCATGACCACGATCCGGTCGGCCAGGGTCATGGCCTCGGTCTGGTCGTGGGTCACATAAATGGTGGTTGCGCCGGTGGACTGATGAATCTGGGCGATCTCCGAACGCATGGTGACCCGCTGCTTGGCATCCAGGTTGGACAGGGGCTCGTCCATCAAGAACACCCCCACCTTGCGGATGATGGAGCGGCCGATGGCAACGCGCTGTCTTTGTCCGCCCGAAAGTGCCCGGGGCAGGCGGTCCAGATAATCGGTCAGACCCAGAATCTGCGCCGTTTTCTTGACGCGCCGGTCGATTTCATCCTCATCCACCCCGGCCAGGGTCAGGGAGAAGGCGATATTGTCGTACACGGTCATCTGGGGATACAGGGCATAGCTCTGGAACACCATGGCAATGCCCCGCTTTTGCGGCCCCCACTCATTGGCACGAGCATCGTCAATGAGGAACTCGCCCTTGGAGATGTCCTCCAGTCCGGCAATCATCCGCAGAGTCGTGGATTTGCCGCAGCCGGAGGGTCCGACAAACACGATAAACTCGCCTTTTTCGATGCTCAGATTAAAATCATGCACCGCATGAAAGCCATTGGGATAGATTTTATTGATATCCTTCAGCTCCAGATAAGCCATCTTTGATCACCCTCCATGGTTTGCCTTTTGCCGGGCATCGGCCAGGATATTTTGAAAAATGTGTTTGCAGCCAATCAACAGCATGTCCGCCCCCAGGGCAAACAGCCCAAAGAGGATGGGCTCCACGCCCAAGGGAACGGAATCAGCTTCCAGACCGGACAGGTCAATCAGCAGCTTGTTCAGCATGTTATATGCCGTGTACACCAGGAACATGACGGTGCAGCCATGCAGAATATTGAGGGGCAGGGACAAAAACCTTTTTTTCGGATACATCATCCACCGGTCATTGGCACCCTTTTTCTTTTCCACGAACCGCAGCACATTGTTTGTCAGCAAATCGGTCACAAAGCCCATGGCCAGGGCGGTGACTGCCATCTGATCCAGCACGGAGGAAATATAGGTGCCCAGTCCCCACAGGAAGAAGAAGCAGCAGGCGGCATAAAACCACCATTTGACGGCCAGCAGCTTCACCCATCCGGCAACGGTCAGCTTGGGACCGGATTTGTATTTGCGCAATTCCTGCTCGGAAACGGGCGGGGAATTTTGCTCATTGGCGTTTGCCAGATCCTCCACAGCCCGGGTATTCAGCCGGTAATACTCCGCAGCGTCCTTTTCGGCGGGAGGCGTTTTCTTATCCTTCATGCATCCTCGCCGCTCAGTTCGATGGAGTTCATCTCCTGCCCTTCAATCTGCACAGAGGTCTTGATTTTCCGGATCAGGGGAGCATACAGGGGCAGCAGCGCAGTCAGCAGCAGTCCCGCCCCGGTGATGGCGATATGGGCAGTCAGCAGGGAAAGGGAATTGGTGATATACCGGGTGGAATCGGTGACCTTGATGGGGTCCACCTCCCGGTACAGGGCATAATTGACCCGTCCCATGTAGCACACATCGGCAAAGATCACGATGCCAAACAGCAGGAACATGAGCGCCAGCATGATTTTATTGACCGGCTTGCGGTGGGGGAAGGTGTTCAGGAAGGTAACCGTTCCCAGGATGGAAAACAGCATGGTAGCAAAACCGCACAGCCCCATGTTGCTGCCCTGCAGCTTGGCGGTGGTGTTGGAGATGATGGTCAGGTTCAGGGAATACACCAGAAAGCCTGCTATCAGCACAACCAGCGCAATCATCTGCGGACGGCGCTTCAGGGCAACCAGAAATTTTCTGTATTTTTCCTTCATTGCGCCTCGCTCCTTCCGATGGCATTGCCGTTTTCTGCATCAAAGAAATGCTTGCGGTCAAATTTGACCATGATTTCGTCGCCGTTTTGATAATCCAGCCAGCCCCTGAGCTTGGCGGAAATCCGCTGACCGCCGCCGATATGCCCGTGGGTCAGGGTGTTCATGCCCAGATTTTCATTGGTATTGACCTTCATCACCGGCCCTTCGCCCAGGGAGATGTTCTCAGGCCGCACGCCCAGCACGATTTCCTTTCCTTCGTAGGGGGTCAGGAGCTGCTTTTCCTGATCGGTCAATGCCGTCTCAAAGCCCTCGCCCTGCAGCATGCCCTGGTTTACCCGCATATGCCAGGTATTCATGGGAGGCAGTCCGATGAAGCCGGCCACAAAGAGGTTGGCGGGGTGGTCATACAGCTCCAGCGGCGTGCCGATTTGCTGCACATGCCCCATGGACATGCACACGATTCTGTCTGCCAGCGTCAGGGCTTCGGTCTGGTCATGGGTGACATACAGGGTGGTTGTTTGCAGCCGCTTATGCAGCAGCAGGATTTCCCGGCGGGTCGCCCCGCGGAGCTTGGCATCCAGGTTGCTCAGCGGTTCATCAAACAGGAACACCTTGGGATTGCGCACGATGCTGCGCCCCATGGCCACACGCTGGCGCTGGCCGCCCGAAAGCTGGGCGGGCTTTTTGTTGAGCTGCTCGGTCAGCCCGAGAATTTCGGCCGCCGCCAGAACCTTTTTGTGAATCACATTGGGATTTTCCTTGCGCAGCGTCAGGGAGAAGGCCATATTTTCGTAGATGGTCATATGCCCGTACAGCGCATAATTCTGGAAAACCATGGCCATGTCCCTGTCCTTGGCCGGGGAGGCGGTGATATCCCTGCCGTCCAGCAGCAGGCTGCCATGGGTGATGTCCTCCAGCCCGGCCACCATCCGCAGGGTGGTGGATTTGCCGCACCCGGAGGGACCCACCAGCACAATCAGCTCGCCGTCCGCTATGTCCAGATTAAAGTCGAAGACTGCCTGGACCTTGTTGTCATAGATTTTATCGATATGGTTCAGTTGAAGCTGTGCCATATTACTGCGCCTCCTGCTGTTGATGCGCCGCAAGAGCTGCGCACTTTTTCTGGTTGATGAGGGCGGCCACAATCAGCGCTGCGCCGGACAAAACCAGGTAGAGTATTACACGAATGAACTGTCCGCTTGCCATAACGGTCACCATCTGTCCGCCCGTCTTGACCTGGGCCGCATGAGCCTGCAGCGGAAGAATGAAGATCCGGGCGATCTGGGCTGCTCCCAGCCCGTAGAGCAGGAAGGAATACTGCTTTTTGTAGCTTTTGACCCCTTCGGATGCCAGGAATGCCATCAGCATGAACAGCAGGTTATAGACAACCGAGGCGCCGATCAGAATCTGATAGTACCACGAGCCCACATCGGACTTATAAACGGATACGAAAAACAGCACATCCAGCAATATGGCCAGATAGCAAAGCCTGCTGGAGGACACATTTTTTGTATAGCGCATTCTGTCCAGACGGATGGCCTCGTCCGAGCCGGGGCCGGTCATAATTTTTTTCATTGCAACTTCTCTCCTTCCCGGATCAGCGCCTGCTCATCCCGCATCAGGCGCGCCTTCCAGACGGCATTGAAAATCAGCAGGAGAATGCCTGCGCACAGCAGACCAAACAGCACATAATGTATATCGAACCAGAAGGTTGATTCGGTGTAAAGGCTCTTTTTCTTGGCAGCATGAGCGGCCAGCTCTTCAAAATTAATGCCCAGAAATTGTGCCTTGTAAAATTCGATTTGAATGTGGCTCCACACCGCGGCGGCAAGCCCTGCGGCGGAAAAGAGCCCGGTTGCCGCATAATTGCCGATGTAGTAGCGCCTTCTTGACTGGGTATTGGTGATAAACAGCAGCACAACCAGCACAATCAGCCCGATGGCCACATACAGGAAGGCGCGGTTGAAGGGCTGCATATCATAATAGACCCTTGAGCCTGTGACGGTGGTTTTGTCCAGCTTTTCTGCATTTCGGATGGTATTATACAGTGCGTCATACAGGTCGGTCATGATGCCCAGCGCATAGATAAAGATGACCGCGCATATGCAGAGCAGCGCGAAGCAGAGGATTTTCTGCATTTTCATTTGTTTTTTGTACATGATCGGCCTCCGGAACTGAATACAGATTTTGTGTGCCGGGGAGGGAGAGATCCCCCTCCCCGGCTGAAGCTTGGGTTTGAATTATTCGGTGATTTCCTCGTAGTAGTCAAGCAGGGCTTCCCATGCGCCTTCCTTGATGTCCAAATACTGTTCACCGGACATATTGTCGGCCACATATTCGGCTGCTTCTTCAGCACTGCCCATGCCCTCGGCGGTGAAGCCGCTGACGATGATGTCCACGAACAGGTTCTCGCCGCCCTTGGAGGAGGAGAACTTGTCAGACAGTTCGGTGTAGTTGCCCAGCTCCTGATTCTCGGTCTTGGTGGTGGGCAGCACGGTGGGCACGGAGGTATACCAGGGATTCTCGGCGATCGCCAGCTCGGGATGCTTGATTACGCCCAGAGCGATGGCGGTGGAGATGCGGCCGGCGCCTTCCTTGCCAACCTCGTGCGTGCACTGATACTCAAAGGCCTGGCTCTTGACGAAGCTCAGGGTAGAGCCCAGATACTGGCGGGCATAGTTGGTGTAGTTGCCGAAAGCCTTTTCCCACAGCTCAGCGTAGGTGGCATCGGCGATCACGGGCATTTCCTTGCCGTTGAAGTTGAAGGTCACATAGGAGCCGTCCTCGTTGGTCTTGATGAAGGCATCGGGGCCATAGCTCATCAGGATCATGCCTTCGGGAGAATAGGCGTAGTCAATCAGGGCCAGAGCGGCATACAGCTTGTTGTCATCCCCGGCAACACCGGCCTTGGAGATGCCCCAGCCGTCCGTCTTGACAGAGCGCCAGGACTCGGTAAAGCGCATGTAGACGCCCTCTTCGGAGGTGCCGTCATACCAGCGGGCAACGGGGCACAGCACGGCCATGTACTTTTCGCCGGCGGCGTTGTCCAGCTTGGTTTCGTTGTAGATGGTCTGGGTCTGGTTGTAGTCATAGTGCATGAAGCCCATGTCATTTTCCAGATAGGTGGCGGTGGTTTCGGCAGCGCCGGAGAGGAATGCTTCGGAAATCAGGCCTTCCTGAGCCATCTCGTTCATCTTGGCCAGGGCTTCGTAGGTTTCCACTTCCTGACGGGCATCAGCCAGTTCGCCGTCTTCGTTCACATACAGGTAATCCTGACGGGATTCCAGACCGCGTACGCCGAACAGATGACCGGCCAGGCGGAACATATCAATGCGGCGCTGGTTGTTGTTGTCTTCACGGGAGAACAGACCCTGCACGGAATCGGTGCCGTTCAGCGTCTGGGGGTTGGCGACCACGCAGCGCAGCAGGGCGACCAGCTCGTCAGCATCCCAGGCAGCGTTCTGACCGATGAACAGGTCAGCACGGTTGGTGCCATAGTAGCCGTCATAGGCTTCGTCGATGTAGGTACGCAGCATGTTGACAGCGGTCACGCCGTCGATTTCTCCGGCAGCGTTCATGGTGGCCACGATATTGCCGGCCTTGTCATAATTCTTGGTGATGGTTTCCACACCGGTGCCGTCCGCGGTCACCACATCGATTTCGATGGAGCCGGAGGTGGGCATATAGGGGGTGTAGACGGGAGCAGCCAGGGTCTTGCAGGAATCGGCGGTGAATTCACCCTCGCCGTTGAGCAGCTTTTCCACCCAGTCGGTGCGCATCAGGGGCATACGCTCGATGTCGTTCACACCGTCAAAGTAGGGGCTGAAGTAGATGGCGCCGGTGTCCACGTTGCCCGTGATGGACAGCATGACGATGGCATTTTCTTCCAGATAAGCCTTGAAGTTGGGCATAACATCCAGATAATCGGCCAGGTTGACCAGCAGGCCGGCTTCGCCGTTTTCGCTCAGCTTGGCAGCGGTACCGGACACGATGTCCACTTCGTCCAGCTTGGCCTTCCAATAGTCGAACTCATTGGAAGCGCTGTTGCCCTGGTACTTGTCTTCAATGACAATGCCCAGCTTGTTTTCAACAGCAACCCAGGTGGGCTTGAGGTCGCCCGAATGGTAGGTGATTCCATCGGCCAGGGTGATACCGTCACCGGCGATGGAGGGGTCAAAGGACAGGCCGGTCTTGCTGGAGTTGTAACCGGTGGCCATCCGCAGAACAGTGCCGGGAGCGTAGGTGGCTTCGGCTGATGCCACGGATACGCAGCACAGCACCATCATCAGCACCAGGGCAAGGGAAAGAACCTTTTGCATGGTCTTCATGGAAGAACCTCCTTAAGGGATAAATGTTGGCACTCCGGCAAAACGGATGTGCGGACTGCCTTTATATTACTGCCCGCAGGCAATAACAGCGACCCATTATTCCTTCACGCCGCCGGCATTGGTGCCCTTGGCGAAGTACTTCTGAATGAAGGGATAAATGACCAGAATGGGGATGATGGAGCAGACGATCAGAGCATAGATGACCGAATCGGAGGAGTAGGTCTCGTTCCAGCCCGCGATAAATTCGGGGTCGGTGTATTCCTCCAGATTAACCCGGATAAACACCTGCAGGGGGTATTCATTGGCATTGGTAATCATCTGCCTTGCCCAGAAATAGCCGTTCCAGCGGGAAATGGCAAAGAACAGGGCAACGGTTGCGATGGTGGATTTGCACATGGGCAGGAACACATTTTTCAGCACCTGGAACTCGGTGGCACCGTCCACGATGGCGGCCTCCTCGATTTCGGAGGGCACCTGCTCAAAGGCATTGCGCAGCAGGATGATGTTCATGGCGGCCATGCCCATTGCGATGACAATCAGCCACTTGTCGTCATTGATGCCCAGGGAGGAGAACACCGCCTGGGTATCCAGATAGTTCAGATACTGGGGCACGATGCCTGCGCTGAACCACATGGTAAAGACCAGAAAGAAGTTGAAGGTTTTGCGGAAAAGCAGCCGCTTTTTGCTGAGGGCATAGGCACCCAGTATGGAGACACCCATGGCCCAGAGCGTGCCGTACAGCGTCAAAAACAGGGTATTGGAGTAGGCATTCCAGAACATATTATCCTGGAACATGACGGCAAAGGCCTCAAACTGCACATCCTTGGGCAGCAGCACCACCTCGCCGTAATCCACCGCATGCTGGCCCGAAATGGAGGCGGAAACCGCATACACAAAGGGATACAGACAGCACAGCGCGAACACGGTCAACAGGGTATAGCTGATGATTTTGAATATCAGCTCGGATATTTCCAGTTTTCTTTTCATCCTGCCTGCCCTCCTTTAATAAAGCGATGTGTTGGCGGCCTTGCGGGCAATGGTATTGGCCCCGATGACCAGCAGCATGCCCACAATGTTGTTCATCATTTCGGCAGCCGAGGCAATGCCCGTGCCTGCACCGCCCGTCAGACCCACACGGTAGCTCAGCGTGGACACCACATCAGCCGTCATATAGGTCTTGGTATTGTACAAAAGCAGCACCTTTTCATACCCGATGTTCAGCAGCGAGCCGATTCGGGTAATCAGCATGATCACGATGGTGGACAGCATGCTGGGCAGCACCACATAGCGCATCTGTGCCCACTTGTTGGCCCCGTCAATCTGGGCGGCCTCGTAGCTGGTGGGGGAGATGGCGATGATGGCGGCAAAGAACACGATGCTGTCATAGCCCGCGCCTTCCCAGATGCCGCTGATTTGGTAAATGGCACGGAAAAAGCCCGGGTTATTGAGAAGCCCCGAGTTGCCCACCTCCTGGGATACCACGCCCAATTTGACCAGCGCCTGGGACACAATGCCCATGCCGCTTGTCAGGGCGCCCTGCTTGACCAGCATGGTGACCAGACTGGTCATAACAACGGTGGACATGAACTTGGGCAGATAGGTCATCACCTGGTAGACGCTGCGCAGACCGTTTGACTTGATCTCATTGAAGAACAGCGCCAGTATGATGGGCATGGGGAAGCCAAAGCACAATCCGTAGAAGCTCAGCAGGAAGGTATTGCGCATGGCCCGCCAGAAATCGGCGCTCAAGCTGTCCCCCCCGACCAGCAGACGGCGGAAATAGCTGAAGCCCGAAAAGAGCTGCTCGGACACGGACAGCACCTCATCGTCCACCTTAAAGCATCCCAGCAATTCATACATGGGGAAATAGCGCCAGAACAGGAAAACCAGCAGCATGGGCACCAGCATGGCATACAGCCGCCAGTCCTTGAGAATGGTGCGGCCTACATGCAGCCAGTAGTGCTTTTCCACATCATCCCGCACAAGCTGCTCGGGATCGGGGCGGTAAAAACCGCCTGCCTTGTCATACACAAGGTAATCTTTTGCCCGCGTTTTCATTCCTCAACCGGCCTTTCTTCATTTGGATTGGGTTTGTTCTGATTTTCTTGGCTCTCCTGGCTCTCCTGATTCTCCTGATTCTCATGAAAGCGTTTGAGCCATGCGGTTTGCTCTTCATAGACCCCGTCCCTGTGCTTCGCCACAAAGAGGGCAACCAGCGTAAACACGATGGACAGGGAATCGGTGGTGAAAAAGCCTGATGCCTGACCTGCGGGCGTTCCCAGCACCATGCTGATTAGCGCCCGGCCTGCCTGCATCAACAGCAGGGTCAGTATGCCATATAATAGGTAGAGATACCTGCCTTTACTCACTTTTTCCCGGCCTGTTTTGTTCAAAAGGGGCAGGGCGATCAGGCAAAAGGCGTTGCCCAGTATGTAAATCAGGTACTGCGAAAGGGTGCCGCCCTTGAACACACAAAGCACGATTCCGGAAAGGGCTGCGTGGAGCACACACCACTTTCCCCAGCGCATCATCACAATGCACACGATAGCTCCTGCGGCGGATACCGTGAAGGGCTGGGCAGCAAACCGGGGCATGCGCGCCGCATACAGGATAATGCTTTCAAATATGACCAGAATGAATGCCCAGATCAACAGGTCAATCCGGCGATACCTGTCCGTATTCACACCATACCCCCCATCAGGATATCAAAATATAGTGGCATCTTGGATTATAACGGATAAAATGGTCATTTGTCAAGAAAATCCTGAGAAAAAAACAAATTTTGTACAGGCTCTGCGGATTTTGCTTTTTTGAACCTTTCTAATTGGAAAAAAGTTGACAAAAATAATTACATTTTTGCAGGAAGTCTTGCAAATTTCATAAAAATAGGTTACAATACACAGGACAGTTGCACTGCAACTGATTTTGACATCAAAGGGGGCGGGGAGATGAACGGCAAAAAAGTGAACAGACCCAATCTCCTGCGCTGCCTTTTGCCTTTTTTGGTCTGCCTTGCGGCGGGCGTTCTCGTCATGGCGGCCACCGGCGGCTTTTATCCCCAGGAGGGGACGGATGTCGTCAAAAAAAGCGGTGCCACAATCGATAAATCCCATGCCGACCTGGGCTATATATTGATTAAGTACAAAGAAACCAAAAAGGCGGTCAAGGTGCGGGTGGTCATGGGAGATACCACGCTGACCTATGACCTGACCCCCGGGGCTGATTACACCGCTTTGCCCCTGCAATTGGGCAGCGGGAAGTACAAAATTACCGTTTACCAGCAGGCCAGCGGAAAGAAATATACCGAGCAGATGTCCGTCACCATCAAGGCAAGCATTGAGGATGAATTGTCCCCCTTCCTTTGCCCCAACCAGTATGTCTGGTATACGGAAGAATCCGAGGCCGTCAAAAAAGCAGCCGAAATCTGCACCCCGGATATGACGGACAAGCAGAAGATATCCGCCGTGGCCGATTTTTTGAAGCGCACGCTGGTATATGATTACATGGCCGCCATGACCGTGGAAAGCGGTTACATTCCCGATGTGGATGAGGTTTTAAGCACGGGAAAGGGAATTTGTTTTGATTATTCCGCCCTGATGTGCGCCATGCTGCGCAGCCAGGGGGTGCCCTGCAAGCTGGTCATCGGTTATGCCGATACCACCTATCACGCCTGGGTCAGCGTGTATCTGGACGGGGCGTGGAAGCGCTATGACCCGACCTATGCGTCCACCGGCGCAAAGGCCAAATCCTACACCACCGAGCGTTGGTATTAAGGAGGAAATGCAGCTATGCTTTGGAAGAAGAAGAATGCCCCTTTGACCGTACCGCCTGAAGAGACAGCCGCCTTTTGCGAGCAGATTGCCCAGATGCTGGAGGGGGGCATCATGCTGGAGGACGGGGCGGATACCCTGTGCAAGGTCTATGCCGGGACAAAATACGAGGCGGCATTTCAGGTATTTTCGGACAAAATCCATGAGTGCGGCACGCTGACCGAGGCCCTGGAGGCCTGCGGCATTTTCCCGGCCTATCTGGTGCAGATGGCGCAGATCGGCGAAAAATCGGGCACGCTGGAGGAGAGCATGCGCTCCAGTGCGGAATACTACCGCCAGGAAGCTCAGGTGCGCTCCGACCTCAAGAATGCCGTGCGCTATCCCATTGCGCTGGCGGCGGTGATGCTGGTGCTGGTGGGCATCATGCTGATTGTTGTGCTGCCCATTTTCCGGGGGATTCTGGATGGGCTGCCCGGGGGAAGCGTTTCGTCATCGGCCGTGCGCTTTGGCACGGTGGCAAGCGTCATTATCCTGGTGCTGACCGGCCTGCTGATCGCCGGAGGCGGGGTCATTGTGGCCATGATGAATTCGGGTCACAGGGTATTGGCCGAGGATTTGCTCAGCAGATTCCTGCCCCCTCTCAAGAGCGTGCTCAAATCCCTGTCTGCCGCCCGGTTTGCCTCGGTGATGGGACGGCTTTTGAACGGCGGATATCCCACGGAGGAGGCGCTTGCGCTGGCTGAAAGCGTGGCGGCGGAGGAGCAGACCAAGGCCAAGTTCGCCAAATGCAGGGAAATCGTCCAGTCCGGCAAGCTGCTTTCCGAGGCCACGGGGGAGACGGATGTCTTTTCACCCCTGCATCAGCAGATGGTGCAGGTGGGCGAGGGCTGCGGCCAGTTGGACAAAACGCTGCTGTCCATTGCCGATATTTTGCGGGCCCAGACGGATGAAAGGCTGGAGCGGCTGATTGGGCTGGTGGAGCCTGTGCTGGTGGGCGTGCTGGCTGTTGTGCTGGGTGCGCTTTTGCTGGCGGTCATGCTGCCGCTGATTGGTGTATTGATTGCCATGTAAGTCCCGGAGAGGATGAGGAGAATGAAGGAAAAAATCAGAGCCTGGGTTCTTTCGGGGACGGTTTTCCTGGCTGCCGTGGCTTTGATGGTTGCCGCTTCCCTGTGGATTGAGCAGTATCATGCTGCCTATTCCGCCGAGCAGACGAAAACCATTGTGCGCAATGCCTGTGTCACCTGCTTTGCCGTGGAGGGCAGATACCCGGATACCCTGGCCTATCTTGAGGAAAATTACGGGGTCAGCATTGATGAAACCCGGTATATCGTGACGCTGGACAGCTTTGCGGACAACGTGTTTCCGCAAATCAGCGTACTGACAAGGGGGCAGGACCCGTGAACCGGAAAATAGAGAAAAGGAAAAATCCCATTACGCTGGTGGGCAGCTTTTCGGCGTTCTTTCTGACGGCCGCGCTGGCGATTCTGGTTGTTTTGTGCATCCTGGCCGGCAGCAAGGCCTATTACAGCATCCGCACCCAGGCGGAGGAAAATACCGGGGTGCGCACGGGAATTATGTACATCACGGGCAAGCTGCGGACGGCGGATGCGGACTGCAGGATTGAGGTGACCGAGCAGGATGGGTCAAGCGTGCTGCACCTGATTTCGGATTACGATGACGAGCCCTATGAAACCTGCATTTTTTGCCGGGAGGGGTCGCTGCGGGAGGTATTTGCCCTGTATCCTGCCGATTTGAGTGAAATAGAGGGAGACAGCGTCTGCACGGCGCAGAATCTTCGGATCTGGCAGGACGAAATGTGGCATATTGAGCTGACAAATGCGGACGGCGTGCTGATTTGTCAGCAGCTTTCAATCCCTGAGGGGGTGAGAAATTGAGCAGAAAAACAACGGGCGGCAGGGCCATGATGCTGGAAATGGTCATTGCGCTGCTGTTTTTGACGGTTGCGTGCGTTGTCTGCACAAAGGTTTTTTCAACCGGCCAAAGGGCGGTGCAGACCAGCAGTCAGACAACCAGTGCGCTTTTGATTGCCCAGAATGCCGCCGAGCAGATTCTGACCTATGGGGAGGATGCGGAGATTTCCCCACAGCAGGACGGGCTGCAGGTGGTCATTGAGGGACAAACGGAAAATGGCTTTTATTCGGGTCAGATCACCGTTCTGAGCGGGGATGGGCAGGCGCTTGTCACCCTCCCCTTTGGAAAGGATGTGACCGGGCAATGAAAAAAAACAGGAAAATTCTGAGCGCCGGGCTGCCCAGCATATTGACCATTTTGCTTGTGCTTGCCCTGACTGCCCTGTGCGCGCTCAGCTATTCATCCGGGGTCAGTGATCTGAAATTGACCGAGCGCACGGTGCAGATGACTGGGGACTATTATTCGGCTGTGGCTCAGAGCGAGGAAATCAGCGCTTCGGCCAATCTGTCGGGCGATCCGGAAATCTATTTGCTTTCCCGGGGCGCAGAAGAATGGGACGGGGATTATGAGCTCGCATTGGACGCCGGCTCGGGCCGCACCCTGCAGGTCATTTACCGGATTCAGGAGGGCAAAACCGTGGTCTGTTACAGAGGGCTGGGCGGCTCGGCGGAGGAAGAGTGGGAAGAGGAGTACCTTCCCGTATATCAGGGGGAAACAGCGTGGAAATGATTGATTTGCTGTCCAAGGCAGCAGAGCTTGGATGCAGCGATTTGTATTTTGTGCCGGGCGCACCGCCCACGGGCAAGCAGGGGACGAAGATGTGCCCGCTGGACGAAATAAAAATGTCTCCCGCAACCTGCGAGGAGCTGATTCTGGCTGCCTATGCGCTGGCCGGAAACCGGAACATGGATACCCTGAAGCGCAACGGGGACGATGATTTTTCCTTTTCCCTGCGGGACAGGGGGCGCTTCCGGGTCAGTGCCTATCGCCAGAGAGGTTCGCTGGCCGCCGTGCTGCGGATCGTGCCCTTTGGATTGCCCGACCCGGCGGAGCGGCATATCCCCGAGTCCGTCTTATCCCTGGTCAAGGAGAAAAACGGCCTGATTCTGGTGACGGGATCAACCGGGTGCGGCAAATCCACCACCCTGGCCTGCATGATTGACCGGGTGAACCAGACAAGAGCAGGGCATATCATTACCCTGGAGGATCCCATCGAATACCTGCATCCCCACAAAAAAAGCATTGTCAGCCAGCGGGAGGTATCCCAGGACATGGAAAGCTACGGGCAGGCATTGAGAGCCTCCCTGCGGCAGGCGCCCGATGTGATTTTGCTGGGGGAAATGCGGGATTACGAGACCATTCAGACGGCACTGACCGCCGCCGAAACGGGTACACTGGTGCTATCCACCCTGCATACCATCGGCGCGGCGACCACGGTGGACAGAATTATCGATGTATTTCCTGCCAACCGTCAGCAGCAGGTGCGGATTCAATTGTCCATGGCGCTCAAGGCGGTCATATCCCAGCAATTGGTTCCCACGGTCAGCGGCAGTTTGTATCCGGCCTTTGAGATCATGACGGTTACGCCGGCCATCCAGACCATGATCAGGGAGGGCAAGACCCATCAGATCGACAATGCCATCCGTTCGGGTGCCGCCCAGGGCATGGTCAGCATGGACATGGACATTCTCAGGCTGTATAACGAAAAGAAAATCACCGGCGCGGCGGCTCTGGCCTATGCGGTAAACAGGGATCAGCTGGCCATGAAAATTCACTGATAACGGGGGAGATAAGAAAATGCAGGATAAAATTGAAATCTATTTGCTTGGACGGTTTGAAATCCGGGTAAACGGGGAGCGGGTTGATATTCCCCTTTCCAAGGCCAAAAAGGGCAGCATGCTGATGCAGTATCTGATTTTGAAGAAGCATGAGCCTGTTTCCTATGCCGAATTGTATGAACTGCTCTGGCCGGATGACAAGTCCGCCAACCCGGAAAGCGCCCTGAAAACGCTGGTCAGCCGCTACCGGGTGATATTGGGGGAAATTTCGGAGGATTTGGCCCGAACCATTCAGACCACAAGGGGCTGCTATTGCTGGAATGCCGGTGTCGAGGCCTATGTGGACGTGTATGATTTCGACGAATTGAGTGCCAGGCTCAGGACGGTTCAGGGACCCTTGACTGATGCGCTCACCCGGGATTTCAACAGGCTGTTGATGATGTATAACGGGGATTTGCTCCCTGCGCAAAGCGATGAAAGCTGGCTGATCAGCCGCTCCATTTCCCTGCAAAACAGCTACATGGATTGCGTGAACAGGTATCTGGATCTGCTGCAGGAAGAGAAAAATTATGAAGAAATTATCCGGGTATGCCGCCGGGCGCTGGAAATCAGTGCCTTTGAGGAGCAATTGCATATCCGCCTGATGGATGCTCTGGTGAGAACGGGGCGGTGCAATGAGGCGCTCAACCAGTATAAGCATGTTACCAGCCTGCATTTGCGCTATCTGGGCATGAAGCCCCCCGAAGGCATTCAGGAATTTTATAAGCAGATTATCCGGGCGGGTCAGGTGCTGGACGGGGATATTTCGGCCATCCGCCGGGAACTGTCCGATTATGAGGAAACCTCCGGCGCATTTGTGTGCGAATATCCCGTTTTCAAGGAAATTTATAACCTGCAAAAGCGCACCCATGAGCGGGGCTCGGAGGCCATGTTTATTGCCCTTTTGATGGTGACCTCCACGGACGGCAACCCCATTGAGCCTCTTTTGCTGGACAGCGTGATGAAGATTCTGCTGGATGTGCTGCGCTCTACGTTGAGAAAGGGCGATACCATCACCCACTACACCGCCGCCCAGTTTGCCCTGCTTCTGCCCCTGAAGCGGATGGATGACGGCAAGGTCGTCATCGAGCGTGTCAAGAACGAATTCTATAAAAAATACCGCACCTCCACTGTGGTGATCAATTACCGAATCGGACCGGTCAAGGAGCATCCGGACTTTGTGCCCGACCCGGATCGCCGTGCCCTGGGTGCGCAGAAAAAGTAATATGAAAGGAACAAATCATCGGGGATGCCTTTTTCTCCGGTGATTTTCCCTTTTGTGATGGAAATATCAATGAAACGCAAAGGAGAAGGGCGTATGCGGGAAATTCCGTCCGGGCTGATTACGCAAAGGGTTCGGGAGATGTGCATCAAGGCCTGCTGTATTTTGCCCTGTGATCTGTATCAGGCGCTGAATGCCGCACGAGCGGGCGAGCCCTGGCCTCCGGCAGGGGAAATTTTGTCCCAGATGCTGGAAAATGCCGATATTGCACGGGAAAATATGTGTCCCATCTGCCAGGATACGGGCATGGCCTGCGTGTTCGTCGAAATCGGGCAGGAGGTGCATGTGCAGGGGGACTTGTCTGCCGCCATTCACGAGGGGGTCAGGCAGGGCTATGCTCAGGGCTATCTGCGCAAATCGGTGGTGAAAGACCCCCTTGACCGGGTCAACACGGGGGACAACACCCCCGCCATGATTTATTATGACATTGTGCCCGGAGATATTTTGCGCCTGACCCTGGCGCCCAAGGGGTTTGGCAGTGAAAATATGTCTGCCATCCGCATGCTCAGCCCCTCGGACGGTCTGGACGGGGTCAAAAAATTTATTCTGGAAACGGTGGAAAACGCAGGGCCCAACCCCTGTCCCCCCATTGTGGTGGGGGTCGGGCTGGGGGGAACCTTTGATAAGGCGGCACTGCTTGCCAAAAAGGCGCTTCTGCGGCCGATTTCTCAGGGGAATGCCCACTCCTTTTACAAGGCGCTGGAGGATGAACTGCTGGAGAAAATCAATGCTCTGGGCATAGGTCCTGCAGGGCTTGGGGGCAAAACCACGGCTTTGAAGGTGCAGATCGAAACGCTGCCCACCCATATTGCCGGGCTGCCCGCGGCGGTCAACATCAATTGCCATGCTTCCCGGCATGTAACGGAGGTGCTGTAGAATGCCCATCAAAATAACCGCCCCGCTGACCAGGGATGCCGCACGAAAGCTGAAGGCAGGGGACAGCGTGCTGATCAGCGGCATCATTTACACCGCCCGGGATGCCGCCCATAAAAGGCTGTGTGAATTGCTGGAAAGGGGCGAGCCACTGCCCTTTGATTTGCAAAATGCGGTGATTTATTATGCAGGGCCTGCCCCCGCAAAGCCGGGTCAGGTCATTGGCTCTGCAGGGCCCACCACCTCTTATCGCATGGATGCCTATAGCCCGCTGCTCATCCGGGCAGGGCAAACGGGCATGATCGGCAAGGGCAGACGAAGTGCATCGGTCATCGAGGCGATGAAAAAGGAGGGCGCGGTTTACTTTGGAGCCATCGGCGGGCTGGGTGCGCTGCTGGCCAGCCGGATCAAGAAGGCAGAGGTGGTCTGCTACGAGGATTTGGGGGCAGAGGCCGTGCGCCGGCTTTATGTGGAGGATTTCCCGGCTGTGGTGATTATCGACTGTGAGGGCGGAAATCTGTACGAAACAGGGCGCAAAGCCTACCTGCAGAGCATTTCAAAGGATTGACAAAAGGGCTGCGGTATGGTACAATGATAAAAAATACGGGAGGATGTTTTGCTTTATGAAGAAGATCATGTGTTTTGTGCTGGCGCTTGCCTGTCTGTGCGGCGCAGTGGGATTGGCGCAGGAGGATTTTTCCTTTGCCGTGCGTGCATTCACCATCGGCTTTGGCGAGGAGTTTGACTTGGAAAGGATTCTGGATATTCCTCAGGATGCCGAAATTGAATGGAGCGTGGAGGATGAATCCATTGCCGCGGTGAACGAAATGGGAAGTCCGTCCGGCAATATTGTGCTGATGGCGCAGGGCGTTGGTCAAACCACCCTGACCGCCAAATGGGGTGACGAGGAAGCCACTGTTCTGGTGACCGTTGAGGAGCAGGAGCTTGTGCTGATTTGCGTTGTGGATGTGCTGGTGATGGAGGAAAATCCGGTGCTGCCCGCCGGCTCTATGGTTACCTGGCTGGTGGATTCCAACTGCTGCGGCTATGTGATTGATTCGGCTGTGGTTTATGTGGACGGCATCGCAAACGAAGAAATCACCCTGGAGCAGGATTGGGCAGACACCACGGCCATGTTCAGTGCGGAGCTGTCCGTCCCCGGCACCTATACCGTGCTTTTCACCGCCCATTGCGGGGATCAGACTGCCTCTGTCCAGTCCGATGCCGTGACGGTTCAGTAAGGGCGGATTCCGGGCTTACCACAAAAATGGATAATTAAAAACTCCTTCCCGATTGCCGGGAGGGAGTTTCTTTGGATGGATTTTTCACGCAAGGAGCAATTCAGCCAGCTTTTTCACATCATTTTCATACACGCTTTTCAGCTCCCGGCGGTATATGACCGATGCGGGATGATACAGGGCAAACAGGGGATACCCCGCCGGGCATTGGAGCATCTGCCCATGCACCTGCCCGATGGTCAGGCGATCGTCTGCGCAGACGGCCTTCAGGGGAACATTGCCCAGGGTGACCAGTATTTGGGGGCGGATGATGCGGATTTCCTGCATCAAAAAGGGTAAAAAGGCAGCAATTTCCCCCTTGGTGGGCGGACGGTTGCGCTCTCGCCCCGTTTCTCCGATTTCAAAGGGGCGCTTTTTGACCGTGTTGGACACATAAATGTCCTGCCGGTTCAGATGAACCAGGGTCAGAAATTCGGTCAGATTCTGCCCGGCCTTGCCCACAAAGGGCTTTCCCTGCAGGGCTTCGTTTTTGCCGGGGGCTTCCCCGATCAGCATGAGCCGGGGATTTGCCGGCCCATCCCCGAATACCAGCGTTTCGCCCGGGAACTGCTCTCGCATATTTCGGTTCAGCTCGTCAATAGTCATTTCATCACTCCGAAAAAGCGGGCAAAAGCAACGCTCCGCCCGCAATCATTAGGGAAACGTTGATTAATTCCTGGGGAAACCTGCCTTTTCATGCTGAAAAGGCGGGTTTCCCCAGACCCCTTCCCGGAAAAGGCATAATTTTAATTATTTAGAGACGGAGAAGTTACTGATCATAACAGTTACTTGAGGGAAGGGGTTACCCAAAACCCTATGCCGGCGGGGCTCCCGCCCCGGAAAAGGCATATTTTATCACAGTTAAGAGGGTAAAATTGTGCCAAATGACTCGTTTTCAGAGGGGATTATTTTCTGGAAAAGATCAACCTGATTAAATCAATTGTTTCTTATATTTCCTTCAGCTTATCCCGGACGGCCTGCAAATCAATCCAGGCTTCCTTTTTCTTGGCCGGATCCCGCAAAAGGGCGGCGGGATGGTAGGTGGGCATGAAGAACACGCCCTTCTTTTCTACCCATTTGCCCCGGTCACGGGTAACCCGGATTTCCTCGCCCAATATCCATCTGCAGGCGGTTGCGCCCAGCAAAAGCACGACCCTGGGGCGTACCAGGGCATACTGCGCCCGAAGAAAGGGCAGGCAGGCCTGTGCCTCCTCAGGCAGCGGCGCTCTGTTTTGAGGCGGACGGCACTTGACGATATTGCAGATGTACACATCCTCCCGCTTCAAATCAATGGCCGCCAGCATTTTGGTGAGCAATTGCCCGGCCTTTCCCACAAAGGCAAGCCCCTGGGCATCCTCATCCGCCCCGGGCCCCTCCCCGATGAGCATCAACGATGCGTGGGGATTGCCCTGACCGGGGACTTTGTTTGTGATGCCCTTACACAGCGGGCAGTTTTGGCAGGCTGCAATATCGCAGCCCAGCTGATCCCATGAAACCAGCATAGCTCATTCAAACCGATAAACGGTCACGGACTGGAACACTTCCCCGGCCTTCAGGGTGGTGGTGGGGAAATTGGGATGGTTGGGGCTGTCGGCATAATGCTGGGTTTCCAGGGCAATGCCGGCGAAGGGCCCGTAATAGGAATCGCCATGCCCCTTCTGACCCAGGTTCTGCCCGGTATAGCACTGAATGCCGGGCTGGTCGGAAAACACCCGCATGACGCGCCCGGATTTTTCCTCCTCCAGCACGGCCATTTCCCGCATACCCTCGCCGGGGACGCAATAGTTGCAGTCATAGCCGTTCACATTGTCAATCTCGTGGCAGATGTTCCGCTTGGACAGCCCGTCTGCAATGGTGCGGCCTGTCCGCAGATCAAGCGGCGTGCCCTCCACATCCTTGAAATTGCCCGTGGGGATGAGCAAATCGGTGGTTTCGGTGATCTGAGAGGCATGAATGGTGACCTTATGGTTCAGGATATCCCCTTCCCCTGCCAGATTGAAATAGGCGTGATTGGTCAGATTGACCACCGTATCCTTGTCCGACTGGGCGCGGTAGCGGATGGTCAGGTTATTTTCGTCATCCAAAGAGAAGGTGACCTGCAGGCGCATTTTGCCGGGGAAGCCCTCCTCCATGTCATGGGAAACGTAGGTCAACAGCACGCTGTCCTCATGCTCATCCTCCAGTATGTCGCTCTGGAACCACTTGAACATGAAGCTTTCCCGCCCGCCGTGCAGGCAGTTGCCGTTATTGTTCTTGAACAGGTGATATTCCACGCCGTTCAGGGTGAATTTGGCATCCCCGATGCGGTTGGCATAGCGGCCGACTGTCGCCCCCACGGAGGCATGGGGCGCCATGTATTCCTCCAATGTGTCGAACCCCAGGCAGACATCGGCAAAATTGCCCTGCTTGTCCGGCACCTTGATGGAAACCAGATGAGCGCCGAAATCCAGCACGGAAACCTCAGCACCTGAGGCATTTTTCATGGTAAACAGGGTCATTTCCCGGCCTGTCAGATCCCGGCCGAAGGGCTTTTTGGTGATGCTCATGATGATTCACTCCTTTATCGAATTGAGAAAGCGATTGAGGTCGGACTGATTTTTCAGCACAACGGTCTTTTGGGGATAGCGGGCTTGCTCGGCCAGATAGCGTTTCCTGATTTCCTTTTTTCTTCCGTCAATCAAAATCCAGCGGATGAATTCGGCATCCAGCTTTTCGTTGCATCCCTCGCTCATATCGGGGCGGGATGTCCCCTTGTATTTCCGATACCTTTTCCATGCCCGGTGCAGACAGCTAAGGCGGGGGAAAAGCATCTGAATGATCAGATCGGCCTCCTCAAGCCGCCTGTTTCGCTCCAGATTGGAATAGTTCCCGTCAATCACCCAGGCGGCATGGGTTGCCATGAATTGAGCCACAAGCTGTTTTTTTTCCTCTGAAGGCCGGGTTTGCCATCCGGGCAGGAACTGCACCCTGTCCAGATGAAGCGCCTCGATGCCGTAATGCCTGGCCAGACACCCGGCCAATGTGGATTTGCCCGATGCGCTGTAGCCTAAAATTGCAATCTTCATGGCCTTTTACAGGCTTTGGCACTGGGCCAGCGTTCTGTTTTTGTACTGCAGATCCCCCGTAATTTCCTGCAAAACCTGGATGCCCTCCGGGAAATGATCGGGCGTTTCATCCGAATAGACGAACAAAACGGCGCGGGTCGTGCTGAAGGGATAGACATCGATTTCCCAGCGCAGGTTGCCGAAAATGAAGCGATACTTGGTCTTATGCACGGCATGCAGCATGGGATCGCCCTCCATCAGCAGGGCAATGTATTCCTTTTCGCTGATGGGCTTTTCGGTGACATAGGTCTGCCCGTTTGGCATGGTATGCTTATCGGTATAGAAATACAGGTAATCATCCCCGCTGCGCTGCTGGCGGACACGCCGCTCCACCCCCGGCTGGGTCAGGCGCAGATAGGTCTGCATCATATCCAGCTGGGCGGCCGCATATTTTTGCGCAAGCTGCTCCATATCGGGCATCTCAATCAGGTACTTGTGCTTGGCCACAACGGGCTCGGGCTGACCGACAATGCGGCAGATTTCCCGGATCGCCCGGTTGATTTTCTCCTCAAAATTCACCGAATTGTCAATCACCCGCAGGTTGGGATGCCCTGACCAGGCCCTGAGGGTGCGGTCATCCATTTCCCGGGCATACTCCAGGGATTCCGTGCGGGCGGCATTGCCCAGATTATAGGCAAATTCCGCCCCCTTTGCGCAGGTGACCAGATGCAGCACGGCATCGTAATGGTCACGCATCTGCTCCGGGGTGCGCCCGTCCACCCGGGCAAGCATCCGGGTGAAATCCTCATCCGAAATGTATGCCCGGTTGTCCAGCACGGCCCGGTCATAGAGAATCAGTATGTTCTCCTCGGGCACAATGGGTACGGCATTGAGGGCAAGCTTTTCCTTATGCAGCTGATCGGCCGTCACGAAATCCTGAAAGGCCAGCATGGACATGCATTCCCCAAAGGGCGCCAGCCCAAAGCCCGAGATCAGCTCGGTGGCCGATTCGGGGATGGTGATGACCCGCCAGCCGTCCTCTTTTTTGAATTCCTTCAATACCCGGCTGACCAGCGTTGTTTTTCCGGCTGCCGGTCCGCCGGTCAGCACGATTTTAGTTACCCTTTTTGACATAACAAATTCCCCTGCAGGTATAGAATCAGACGGCACCCTGGGCGGACATGGCCTGTGCCACCTTCAGGAAGCCGGCAATATTGGCGCCCACAACGAAATTGCCGGGCGCGCCGTATTCCTCGGCGGCCTTGTCGATGGAGGCAAAGATGTTTTCCATGATAGTGCGCAGCTTTTCGTCCACCTCTTCAAAGGACCAGGAAAGGCGCAGGGAGTTCTGGCTCATTTCCAAAGCGCTGACCGATACGCCGCCTGCGTTGGCTGCCTTGCCCGGCACAAAGAGAATGCCGCTCTTTTGCAGATATTCGGTGGCATCGGCCGTGGTGGGCATATTGGCACCCTCGGTGACGGACAATACGCCGCCGGCCACAAGCGCCTTTGCGCTTTCCAGATCCAGCTCATTCTGCGTGGCGCAGGGCATGGCCAGGTCGCACTTCACGGTCCAGATGCCCTTGCAGCCCTCGGTATAGACGCTGCCGGGAACACGGGCGGCATATTCCTTGATGCGGCCCCGCTCCACTTCCTTGATTTGCTTGATGACGGACAGGTCAATGCCCTTTTCATCCACCACATAGCCGTTGGAATCGCTCATGGCAACCACCTTTGCGCCCAATTCGGTGGCCTTTTGGGCGGCATAGATGGCTACATTGCCCGAGCCCGAAACAACAGCCCTTTTGCCCTCCATGGTCTGCCCATACTTGCGCAGCAGGGCACGGGTCAGGTAGCACAGACCAAAGCCGGTGGCCTCCTTGCGGGCCAGGGAGCCGCCAAAGGGGATGCCCTTTCCGGTGAAAACGCCCTCATACAGCCCGGTCAAACGCTTGTAATAGCCGTAGAAATAGCCCACCTCACGGGCGCCTACGCCGATATCCCCGGCCGGGACATCCTCGTCCTTGCCGATGTATTTATACAGCTCGCTCATGAAGCTCTGGCAAAAGCGCATGACCTCCATATCGGACTTGCCCTTGGGGTCGAAATCGCTGCCGCCCTTGCCGCCGCCGATGGGCAGACCCGTCAGGGAATTTTTCAGAACCTGCTCAAAGCCCAGGAATTTCATGATGGACAAATTGACGCTGGGATGGAGGCGCAGGCCGCCCTTGTAGGGGCCGATGGCGTTGTTATACTGCACCCGATAGCCCCGGTTGGCCTGCACATTGCCCTTGTCATCCACCCAGGGAACACGGAACAGGATCACCCGGTCGGGCTCTACAAAGCGTTCCAGCAGCCCCTGCTTTTCGTATTCCGGATGCTTGTCAAACACGGGGGAAATGGATTCGAGAATTTCCTTTGCCGCCTGCAAAAATTCCTTTTCGTGGCCGTTGCGTGCCACAAGACCCTCATAAACCCGCTGTACGTATGCGTTCATCTGACTGATCCTCCTGAAATTTATTTTGACTCCCGAGAGTATACCCAAATGCCTTGATGGTTGCTCCCTTATTTTACGCAATTTTTTGCCGTTTTGCAATAGAAAAACAAAGGAAAAACAGTTAAATTGAAATTTTTTTGCGAAACGGTTGACAAGAAGGGCATCTGTTGCTATAATACTGGCATCATCTTCTGAGGAGGTTTGTCCTGGATGGACGCAGACAGTAGCATACCCCGATCTTTATTTGTGATTTTCCTGCTCATTGTGTTGGGCGGGCTGTTTGCCGCATGCGAAACTGCCTTTTCAAGCTGCAGCCGTGTGCGGCTTTTGTCGTGGGCGGATGACGGGAAAAGCGGCGCAAAGCGAGCGCTGAGGATACTGGAAAAGTTCGACAAGGCCATCATCACCCTGCTGATTGGCACCAATGTGGTGCACGTGGTGGCCGCCGCGCTGGCCGCCGTGCTGATGGTTTCCCTGGTGGGGGATGCGGCAGGCTCGGTGCTGAGCACGGTGATTATGACGCTCCTGGTTTTCATTTTCAGCGAAACCATTCCGAAAAACATTGCCAAGGTGCGCTGCGACGAGGCCGCCTGCCTGTTTTCCGGACCGCTGTATGGGCTGATGATTGTGCTGACCCCGGTGGCCTGGCTTTTCACCGGGCTGAGCAATCTGATGAAAAAGCTGTTCAAAACAAAGCAGGACGCCCCGGCCATGACCGAGGACGATTTTACCACCATGATCGAAACCATTGAGGACGAGGGCGTGCTGGAGGCAGATGAAAGCGAGCTGATCCAGTCGGCCGTGGAGTTTACCGACCGCACGGTCAGCGAAATTCTGACCCCCCGGGTGCAGATCGTGGGGCTTGATCTGGAGGAATCGGACGAGCGGAATCTGACCCGGATTTTGTCCGAAAAGTATACCCGCATGCCCGTTTTCAAGCATGACCTGGATCATATCGTGGGCATTCTCAACACCAAGCAGTATTTGCAGTGCAAGCTGGAGAACCCGGAAAACATGCCCTCCATCCGTGCCCTGATGGCCGAGCCCTATTACATCAAGGGGGATATGGGGATGCATAGCCTGGTGGAGGAAATGCGCAGCCGCCAGATGCATCTGGCCATCGTGCAGGATGAGTGGGGCGGCACGGCCGGGCTTGTGACATTAGAGGATTTGCTGGAGGAGCTGGTGGGCGATATCTGGGATGAGGACGAAAAGGAGCAGGCCCGGGCCGCGCTCAAAAAGGAGGCCGCCCAATGACCACGCTGCTGATTTGTCTGGTAATTTTCCTGATCGCCTGCTCTGCCTTCTTTTCCGCCTCCGAAATCGTTTATTCCACTGCCTCCAAGCCCCGGATCAAGTATGAGGCGGATAACGGCAACGGAAAGGCCAAAAAGGCGCAAAGCATTATCAACGATTACACCTCGGCTCTATCCACCATTTTGGTGGGCAACAATCTGGTGAACATTGCCGCCACCACGGCGGTGACCTATCTGTGCGTGCATGTATGGTTTTCGGGCAATGCCGCGGCGGAAACCTATGCCGAGTTGATCTGCACCCTGATGCTGCTCATATTCGGAGAAATCTGTCCCAAGCTGATTGCGGCCGACCATGCAAACGGCCTGGCCTTGGGTCTGTCCGGGCTTTTGCAGGGATTTATGACCATTTTCAAGCCCGTTGTGTATCTGGTGGGCAAGCTTGTGTCCGCCTTGAGTCCCCTGTGGATGCCCAAGGACGGGGAGCAGGCCATCACGGATGAGGAATTGACCATGGTGGTGGACTCCATTCAGGAGGATGGGGTCATCACCGAGGCCGAGGGCGATCTGATTAAATCGGCCATTGAATTCCGGGAAACCGAGGCGCACGAAATCATGATTCCCCGGGTGGATATTCTGGCCTATAATATCGAAGACCCCATTTCGGAAATTTTGTCCAATAAGGATGCCCTGACCTTCTCCCGCATCCCCGTTTACCGGGAAACGAGGGATCATATCATCGGCATTTTGCCTACCAAAGTGCTGGTCAAGGCTGTATTGGCCAACGGGCAGGAAAATATCGACGTGGAGCAGATGCTGCTGGAGCCCATGTTCGTGCATATGACCAAGAATATCGGGGATATTTTGCGGGAAATGCGGGAAAAACAGGCGCATATGGCCATCGTGCTGGATGAATACGGCGGCACCATGGGTTTGCTCACCATGGAGGATATTCTGGAGGAAATCGTGGGGGAAATCTACGACGAAACGGACGAGGTAGAGCCCCAGGAGGTGGTGGAGGTCAAGGAGGATACCTTTATTTTGCAGGGCAGCACCAATGTGCAGGATGCCTTCAGCGAGATGGAGTATACCCCCCGGGATTTCGAGAGCGAATACACCACCCTTTCGGGCTGGATTACCGAAAAGCTGGATCGTTTCCCCAAGGCGGGGGATTCCTTTGAGTTCGAAATGCTGACCGTTACCGTGCTTTCGGTGGATGATAAGCTGGTGGATCAGGTGCGCATCACGGTCCGCAGGGAGGATGCGTGACACATCTTTGCCATAAAATTTGACTATACATTTCAGGCATTTTGTTGTAAAATAATCCCTGCAGAACGGATTTCGGAGGGATTTGCTTTGTATACACAGCAGGATTATGAAAAGGTTCACGGACAGAGAACAAAGAGGCTTTGGTTTTTGATTGTGCCCATGATTTTTGTGCTGGGCGGCATCATCTGGAGCTTTATTGCCCGGATCGAGTGGCTGACTATGACGCTGACCGTGCTGGGCGGTGCCGTATTCATCTTTGTTTTCTGCATGTTTATTTCACCCTTGATTGCCTATGAAAGGCATTTGCAGATTGCCCTGCATGGCCGCACCAGGGTGACGAAGGGCACCTTCAAGGAAATGGGCGATACCGATGTATTGCGGGAGGGCGTGCGGTTCTATCCCCTGATGATTTCGGTTGGCAATCCCCAGGATGAGGAGGACGACAGGTTGTTTTATTTCGATGCCAATTTGCCCCGTCCCGATTTCAAGGAGGGGGACAGCCTGACCATTACCGCCCATGACAAATATATGACGGCATACGAGAAGGCTTGAGCTATGCAAAATAACGCATGTATTCTGGTTTGTGTCACAACGCAGAAAAGCTGCGCCCGTCTCATTCACCGGGGACGGGAGCTGGCGGTGGAGCATTTTCTGCCGCTGAAGGTCATTCATGTGTCGGGCGGCGTGACCATGATGGGCAATCCGGACATTGCAGGCGGTCTGGATTATTTGTATGCCCAGGCAAGAGAATGCAATGCGGAAATGGAAATCCTGTTCGGCACGGATATCAAGAGCCGGATTTGCGCCTTTGCCCGGGAGCATCATGCGCGGTACATTGTGCTGGGGCGTGCTGCCACTGAGGAGGTACAGGCTGCCTTTGCCGCTGCGCTTTGCCGGCTTTTGCCCGGGGTTGAGTTCGTATTTTGCGAGTGAAACGGAGTGCTTTGATGAAATTCAGGCTGCTTTCCACCTACCGCGGCCTTCGGCGTGAAATCTATGTGCTGTTTATCGGCCGGGTTATGACCAACATGGGCTCTATGATTTGGCCCATGTTTACTTTGATTATGAACCGCAAGCTGGGGTTTGATGCCACCACCATTGCGGCCTGTCTGCTGATTTATTCCCTGGTCAGCCTGCCCATCAGCCTGGCTGGCGGGAAGCTGGCCGATGCGGTCAGCAAAAAGAATATCATTGTAATCTGCGATTTGGTATCGGTGGCGGGCTATGTGTACTGCGCCTGTGTGCCTGTCACCATCCCGTCCATGATTGTGTTTGCCTTTTCTTCCCTGTTTCAGTCAATCGAAATGCCCGCCTATGATGCGCTGGTGGCTGACCTGACGGCCACAAAGGACAGGGACAGGGCCTATTCCCTCAGCTATCTGGGCAATAATCTGGGGCTTGTGCTTTCTCCCACCATCGGGGGGATTTTGCTGGAAAATCATCTGAATCTGGCCTTTTTGATCAGCGGACTGTCCATTTTGCTCAGCACCGGGCTTATTTTTGCGCTGATCCGGGATGAACACCGGGAGGAGGATCATTCCGCCCAGGCCGTTTACGAGCAGAGCACGGAGCAAAAAGCATCGGTGTTTTTACTGCTTCGCAAGCGCCCCGTCCTTTCCATGTTCATTGTGCTTGATGCCATGTACACCCTGGTTTATGTCATGTACAACTACATCATGCCCCTTGATTTGAGCGCCCTTTACGGGGAAAACGGCTCGGTGCTGTTCGGCACTATGTCCAGCGTGAACTGCATTGAGGTGGTTTTGTGTACTGCGCTGATCACCCGGCTGCTTGTCCGCCTGCCGGATACGGGGAAAATGCTGACAGCTCAGGGGCTGGTGATCCTCGGCTATCTCATTTTTATGCTGTTTGCCGGCAGTGTTCCGCTGTGCTATGTGGCCATTATCGTTTTTACCTTTGGGGAAATTATCGGCACGCTGGGGGCAACGCCCTACATCACCAAGCGCATTCCCTCGACCCACCGGGGCAGGTTTCTGGCTGTTCAGACCATGGTTTGCAACCTGTTCAGCGGGGTTGTGCAGCTGTTCATCGGCATTGTGTATGACAAGTGCAGCTCGGGGCTGACCTGGCTGATTGTGATTGGCATTGGCTGCGCCGTGATGGCGGGAATGCTGATTTTGCGCAAACTGGATCAAAGGGAGTATCCCGCCCTGTATGAGGATCATTTTTCTGCTTGACAGGCGGGGGGAAAACTGGTAAAATCTCGCTGAACAGAATAGGCGGCCTGAAACGATACATGCGGTGTCCTGACGGATGCGTAAGTCTGATTACGAACACGGCGAATCGTTTCGGTGGCCGTCTTTTTGTATCTATGAAAGTGAGGATTTCTCATGCCCGATTCCAAGTTTAAG